>CERI01051008.1_pt1 | contig 15182 bp, 14 predicted proteins | sample 350261 | NCBI WGS metagenome assembly CERI01 (sample SAMEA2620979, study PRJEB7988) | marine metagenome | isolation source: saline water (ENVO:00002010), including
TAATAGCTCAATTGGCTTGATTTATGCACTGAAAAAAATTTATATAGAATTATATTAATAAAAAAAAAATTAAAAATAATAACCTGAATGAAAAAAACTATATTTGTATCCTTTGTTATATTTTTATTATTACAATCAAAATCCTATGCTTATATTGACCCAGGTACGGGTGGATTAATAATACAAGCTATTCTAGGAGCTTTGGCAGCGGTAGGAATTTTTTATAGAAATTTAAAAGATAAAATTAAAAAATTGCTATTCTCAAAAAATATAGAAAAAAATAAATAGTAAATGAAGATAGAGCTCTTCAAAGGTTCTTTCAAAGATCCTGATGGATTTGTTTTTAAATCTGAAGAAAAATTATTTCGATTAATAAAATCACAGTCATTTGAAAAATATGATTTGATATTTAAGAGTGAAATTTTCAAGAAACTTATTCTTGAAGAAAAAGTTATAAATTTTAATCTTGAAGAAAATAGTTTTTATGAAATCTCAGACAAAGTAAAAAAAAATGATATAATAGTTTCACACCCTTTTATTGAATTTAATTCTCAACCTTTTGAATGGCCTTTTGACCAACTCAAAGATGCAGCGATCTTTCATTTAGACCTCGAAATCGATCTCATGAAAAATGGTTATTGTTTAAAAGACGCTTCTGCAAAAAATATTTTATTTAAAAACAATAAACCTATTTTTATAGATTTGCTATCAGTACAAAAATACTCAAATGGAAATTTTTGGAAAGGTCAAATGCAATTTTATAAAGAATTTCTTAATCCTTTACTTTTAAAATCTTATTTTGATATTGATTATAATTACTGGTATGAAGCGAATAACTTTGGAATAAATACAACAGATCTCAATAAGTTATTTAGTTGGCCGCAAAAAATTAAACCACTAATTTTTTTTCATGTTTTTTTACCTGCCTTATTTTCAAAAAAAAAATCTACAGATAAATTTTCAAATAAATCTAAATCAAGTTTTTCAGATAAAAAATATATTTATTTGTTAGAAAGTTTAAAAAATTCAATAAAAAAACTTAAAATTCAAAATTCAAAAAAATTAAAAGAATGGTCTTCATATTCAGATTTTCTTCCATATAAAGATGAAGAGCATAACAAAAAAAAATCGATTATTTCAAATTTTTTAGAAAAAGAACAGTTAAACACTGTTTTAGATTTTGGATGTAATGATGGAACTTTTTTATACCTATCTAATAAAAAATTAAATCTTATTGGTCATGATATCGATCATGAATGTATCAACAACTGTTATTTGGAATCGAAAAAAAAAAAAGAAAATTGTGTTTTTAAAGTTAAAAATTTAGCAAAGGACATTATAGAAAATGAAATATTTAAAGGTAAGAAAGTTGATGCTTGTATGAGTTTGGCCTTAATTCACCATCTCAGAGTTACAGAAAACATACCATTAGAAAATATTTTAGATTTTATACTTTCATTTTCTAACAATGGAATTATTGAGTTTGTTGATAAGACTGATGAACGTTTCCAAGAATTAATAAGTCTCAAATATGACACATATATCGATTATAATTTAGAAAATTTACTAAAAGTTTTAGATAAAAAAGATTTTGAAGCAGTAAAAATCAATGAAATTAAGAAAAAAAAGAGATTTTTAATTGAGTATAAAAAAAGACATTAAGTCAGATTATCTAAATAATTTTAAAAGTCTTTTTATTATTTTAGGTCTAATTTCTACACCGATTATTTTATATTTGAAACCTGAGAACTTAGCTCAGATATCAATTTTTGATATAAGCTATTTAATTATATCACAATCGATAATATTTTTTATAACATTAATCTTATCACTCATATTTTTCAAAATTTCTTTTTTAAGAAATATTAAATTTATTGAATTTTTTATTTGTAATTTGTGTATTCTTTTTCTTCTATTTTTTTATAAGAAAGTTAATTTATTTTTTGTTTTTTTTGAAAAATTTTATTACTTATTAGATAATTTATTTAGTCTTTTACTATATTTATCACTTTTAATTTTTTTTTATTATTTAGCAAGAGTCTTTAAAGAAAAATTACAAATCTTTTTAATATTATTTATTTTATTAAATTTCTCGATCTTTGTAATAAATTTTTTATTCTATAAATATAAAGCTTCTGAAATTTTTGTAGATAATAAAAATATTCAAAAAATTAAAGATAATAATTATAAAAATACTATTAAAAACATTGATCATGATGAAGATTTAGCAGAAAAAATTAATATTAGTTTAAATAATAAAGATCACGAAAAAAAAAATAATATTTTTATTATTGTTCCTGATGCAATGATAAGTTTGGAGCTTGCAGAAAAAGAAAATGTTATAAATTCTAAAAATGATTACTTCTCAAAATTAGAAAAAAATAATTTTAATTATCAGTCAAATTATCTACCTACTTACCCAACTACTTATTTAAGTATAGCAAGTATATTGTATGGCAAGTATGTAGCAACACCCAATAGTAAAAAATATTTAAACCGAAATAATTTCTTCCCTAACAATATGTTAAATATGAATAATGATTTTTTTAAAATTTTAAAAAAACTAAATGCCAATTTTTTTTGGGCTGGTAATAATTGGGGGCCTTGTAAACCAAATTTATCAATTAAATGTATCAATGATAAAAATACAAAAATAAGCAATTTTATTCTAAAAACACAAGATTTATATCATGATAGCCCTTTTTCTTATTTTTATAAATATTATGCAGATTTATTTATAAATGTAAGCGCTTATGACTTTATGTTAGATTCAAATAGATTTAAAAAATTTATAATCAGCAATAAAAAAAATAATTTTTACCTTATACATTTGTTAAAGCCACATGAACCTTATAATTTAGACAAGAATTGTAAAAAAATTCCTGAAGTAAAAGACAAAAATAAAATATTGGAGTATTATAAAAATAATTACAAATGTGTATTTGATACCTTGATGAATTGGTCAAAAAATTTCGTTAATAATGAAGATAATAATATGATAGTTATTCTAGGAGATCATTCAATTAATTTAGATCAAAATTATAAAATGAAAAATAAAATGAATTCTACTTTTTTTGCATATAAAGGCCCAGAAAAATGCAAAAATCTAGATTTACCTAAAAACCATGTAAATGTAATGTCTTTTATCTTAAATTGCATGTATGATTTACAATTAGAATATAAAGAGGATGTTCAGTACATGGCTTATTACGAAGGTGCAAAAAAATATGGACAAGTTGAGCTTTTTAAAACAGATTAGTTTTAATAGCTCAATTGGCTTGATTTATGCACTGAATTTTATAGTTATGTATTTCTAATAAATATTGCTTAGTATTTTAAAATTGAACTTATTTAAATATACACCTAAAAACGGTCTCAACTTTGGTGACGAACTTGGTCCTCTTTTAATAAAAGAAATACTAAAAAAAAATAAAACCCCAAATAAACATGCATCCAAGAAGATATTCTCCATTGGCAGTGTTATTCATTTTAGCAGACCAGGTGATGTAGTTTGGGGAAGTGGTATTAATGGAAAAGTTTCCTTTCCGGATAATGAAATTTCAAATGATTTTAGAGCAGTTAGGGGACCGCTATCACAAGATTTATTAGAAAAAAAAGGTTACAAAGTTCCAAAAGTTTTTGGTGATCCAGCAATTTTAATAAACGACTTTTTTACTTTTAAAAATTTAGATTATAGTAAAGACAAAATTTTAATTATTCCAAACTATAATGACTTTAATTACATTAATACACAACTAAACAACATAGTTTCTGAAAATAAATATTTATTAGTTCATCCATTTACTAATTATGAAATTTTAATAAGCATGATACAATCTTGCAAAGCAATAGTAACCTCATCATTACATGGTTTACTTTTTTCTGATTTGTACGAGATACCAAATTCTTTACTTTTAGGAAAAAATTATGTGGAGGATCAATTTAAATATATAGATTATTCTCAGAGTATAGGCAAAAAGTTTATTTATCATGAAAGCTTGAAAGATGGTTTAGAAAAACTCTCCGACCCAACCATAATACCCAAATCTTTAAAAGAAAATTTATTACTGGCTTTTCCTTATGATGTTTTTGAATAAAATTATAATAAGACTATATTATATCATTACTTAATTTTTTAGCTCAAATTAATTTTTAAATTATAATTTTAAAAATTAATTGATTTGATTATTGATATTTAAAATAATAAACTATCTTATGTCTAAAAATTTAAAAATTGGCATAATCTCAGGTTATTATCCAAATAATCTATTTTGTTCACAAATAAACCATAAATGTTATGCAGATCATCATAATTATCACTATATTTTCAATTCATCTGCAGATTTTTATGAAGGATATTTTTTTAAGATTGCAACAATAAGGAGATACCTAAAATTATTCGATTATATTTTCTGGATTGATAATGATGCATTTTTTACAAACTTTAATGTAAGTTTAGATAAATTTATTTTTGAAGACAAACTTGTAATATGCAAATCACCTTCAACAAAAAAATTGTTTACAAAATTTAGTTCAGGACAATTTTTAATAAAAAATACTAAACTATCAGAAGAATTTTTAGATGAATTACACAATGTAGACCTAAATGATGTAAAAAAAAACTGGCGTGAGGACCTAGGTTATTTTTCAAATGGAGATCAAGATGCAATGGTTTTCTTATCAGAAACACCTAAGTACAAAGATTATTTCCACATAATTGATCACAATAATTTCAATAATAGAGATTATGAATATAACAATATAATTGACCATTTTTTAATCCATTTTGTTGGAGGACAAAAAAAGTATCAAGCAAAAAAAAAATTTGATGAAAGAATTAATGCAAATAAGTTTTTAGTGCCAGATGAGATTATTAAAAAATACAAAATAAATTTTAAAAAAGAAAATGAATTTTTTTGAGTTAAAAAAAAAAGTAATAGATTTTTTAAAAATATCAAATGACATTTATATTTTTAATCCTAGTATTATTAAAAATGAGAAGAATTATATTTTAATATTTAGAGTGGTTTTAAATGAACAACGAAAAATTTTTATTTGTGAATTAAACAGTAAATATGAAATTATAAATAATACACTTGAAGATTTAACCTGTTCTCTACAAAATCATTCTGGAGCCACATTTGTTGCTGATCCTAAACTATTTAAATTCAAAGATGATATATATTTTACATTTAATGATGGATATAGAGAAAAAAATAATATTTATATTGTGAAATTAAATTGTATTAATTCAATTAAAATAAATGCAGTATACAAATGTGTTAAAAAAAATAGACAAAGTATAGAAAAAAACTGGATTTTTTTTGAAAATAAAATAAATGAACATCCCGAATTGTGTGCAATTTATAGTGTTTCTCCATTTACAGTTTTAAAATTTAAATTCGAGGAAAAAACTGTAGCTTGTTATTTTGAAAAAAAATACAAATTCATAGATAGTTCATTAATATTAAATAATAGTCTGGTTCATTTATGTTCATCGTGTTCATATAATGAGCATTTGATAATCACATATTCAAAAATAAAAAAAAAAGAGACAAAAAAAGCTAAATATAGTGCTGGGTTAATTTTTGTAGATAAAGAAAAATTGTTAAACCTGACTGAAATTAAATACACAAATCCATTCTTTGAGCTTTATGAGAATGAAAAAAATATTATCCCTCAAAAAACTTTAACTAAATACAGAATAGAGGTCCTATATCTATCAGGAATATTAAAAGAAAAAACTAAATTGAAATTTTTTTATGGTATTAATGATTTCTTTTGCGGTGTCAGAGATTTAGAATTAAATTTTATTTCACAAAAAAAAAATTCGACTTACTTGGTATGAGTTTTCTTCAAACAGTATATTGGAGACCAATTTTAAATAAACACAGAGAAGATGGATTTATATTTAATCATGGAAATGTTGGTGATGAATTACAAAGATTTATAAATTATAAATTATTTAATTTAGATACTATAAATGCATTTCACTTAAAATCTAATCGATTTTTTGGCTGTGGAAGTATTGCTCATAGAATTAACAAAAATGATATAATCTGGGGATCTGGAATTAAGAAACAATCGTTTATGTTGTCAGCTGAGAATTCTAAAACTATAAAGTCCTTTGGTGTAAGAGGCCCTTTAACAAGGAAAATTTTAGCACAAAAAAGAATTCAAAGCCCAGATTTCTTTTTTGACCCAGGTTTATACATAGAAAAAATTTTTGAAACTGAGATTAAAGACATAAAAAAAAATATTTATCAAAAACATAAAATTTCAATTGTTCCTCATTATTCTGAGTACCACTATTTGAAAAAAAATTATTTTAATAAATTTAATTTTCTGTCGGTTGATCTTCCTTTTTTAGAATTTATTAAATCATTACTTGAAAGTGATTTAGTAATTTCATCATCATTGCATGGTGTTATTTTTTGTGAAGCGCTTGATATACCAGTCATTGTTTTAAAACCTTCAGGTGAAGATTTTTTTAAATTTGAGGATTATTTCTATGGAACTGAAAGATATAATATTAAATTCTTAAATAATCTTGAGGAGGGTTATATAAATAAGTTTAATAAAAAACCTTATAAAAATAATTCTCTTTTCGAAAAAACTATTCCATCAATTGATTTTTTAAAAAAAAAAAAAATTATCAACGAAGATTTCAATTCTAAATTAAATAATCAGATAATTATAAATAAATTGATAATTAAAAAAAATCAAAATTATAGATTTTGTTTTTCTGCTTCTAAAGATTTAAATTATTTATGTATCCAATTTTATGGAAAAGGTGAAATTGTTATTGCTTTAGTTTGTGAGGAAATAAATTTAAATTTAAAATTTAACTTGAAAATAAATTTTAGAAACTTTCACAAAATTTCGTTAAAAGAATACGATATAGATTTTAATATAATTAGCTTTAATGTAGATATTACTGTAACAGATTTTGGTCTTGCATATTTTCATAAGTTTTATTTAATGTAATTTTTTTTTATAAAAAAAAATATGATTTATAAACCACACATAGATGGACTTAGATGTATAGCAATTTTATCTGTTGTATTTTACCATATGGAGTTTTTATATTTTGAAGGTGGATATATTGGTGTAGACATTTTTTTTGTTATATCTGGTTATTTAATAACACTCATTATTGATGAAGAGTTTTACAAAACTAATAATTTTCTTTTTAAAGTTTTTTATATTCGGCGTGCAAAAAGGATATTCCCATCATTAATTGTTGTATGCATTATAACATTCCCTGCTGCAGCTTTTATTTTAATTCATACAGATTTTGTTAATTATTCAAAATCTGTAATATCTTCATTAACTTTTATATCAAATTTCTATTTTCTTCATGAAAATCTAAATTACTTTGGAAATAATTCTATATTAGTTCCATTTTTACACACTTGGTCATTATCAATTGAAATTCAATTTTATATATTTTTTCCAATTGTGTATTATTTAACCTTAAAATATTTTAATGATCTGAAATTTTTTCTTTTAATTTTTTTAACGATTATTTTTTTCTCTCTAACAGAGTATTTGAGTCACAAATCTAATTCTATTATCTTTTTTTCACCTTTTACTAGAATATGGGAATTTTTGATAGGATCTTCACTTGTTCACTTAGAAAAAAAAAAATTTGTAAGAGATGTTAGATATTCAAATTTATCCACTTTACTATGTTGTATTGGCTTATTTTTAATTACAATTTTTATAATTTATTTTGATGATAGTGTACGACATCCATCATTTTTTACTCTTATACCATTAGTTGGAACTTGTTTTATAATTTTATTTGTAAATCTCAACTCCATGATAGGTAAATTAATATCTTTTAGATTATTTACAGGCGTAGGATTAATCTCATACTCACTGTATTTAGTTCACTTCCCTATTCTCTCTTTAAAAAATCAATTTTATTCAAATATTATTATTCATAATAGTATAATAAATTTTCTATTATTATTTTTAATATTTGTAATTTCATTTTTTTCATGGAAATTAGTTGAAAAACCTTTTAGGGAAAAAAAACATAATAAAATTATATTAATTATATTTTTATTTGTATTAAGTTTAAATTTTTCAGTTATTTATTTTAAAGGTTATCCGAATATTAAATATAATAATGAACAGTTTAATTCTATCGATCTAAAAAAAATCAAATCTTCAAGCAAAAGATATCTTGGAATTGAAAATTCACCACCTGAATTTATTTTGTTAGGAGATAGTCACGCAAACTCTTTTCAAGATAGTTTTGAAAAAATTCTTAAAGAAAAAAACAAATCAGCATTAGTGGGTACTATTAATGGCTGTCCACCAGCTATAAATCTTTTTAGGCACGATTTAAAATATAATCAGAGATGCACAGTCACAAATTTAAAAGCCATAGATATAATTAAAAATAATCCAAGTTTAAAAAAAGCAATAATTTCTGCTAGATGGCCTCTTTATTTGGACTCAAACAGATTTAACAATGAAGAAGGATGTATTGAGATAGGATCAACGAAAAAGGTAATATTTGATCATGTAAAATATAAAGATAATTTAAGAAAACCTAAATTAAGACAAAAAGAAATTCACAACCAAATTCTTAATTATATTGATTTAATTAAGGAGCAAGGATTGGAAATAATAATTATAGATAATATACCTGAGGTGGGCTGCGATGTTAGAAAATGGACAGCATTTAATTTTAAAAAAGATCTAAAATTAGAAACAAGATTTGATGTTTATAAAAAAAGATCAAATTCAACAAGAAATTTGTTAATAAATTTAAAAAAACAATATAATATTATAAATACAAGTGATACTTTTTGCAAAAATAAAACAAATAAATGTATTACCTCTCAAAATAATCAACTTTTGTATTGGGATAGCAATCACTTAACAAACCATGGCGCTGAACTATTGTTAAATCAAAATAAGAATATAATATTTAAATAATGCTTGTTGATTATCCAAATTATTCACATGCCAACCCATGGCAAATTGAAACAATTGATAAAGAAGCAAAAATAGAAATTAAACGTGTAAATTCCATTGAAGAAATTTCAAACATAAATTGTAACTATTTACATATATCTTGGGAAGATGCTGCAATCAGATTTATATCTACTGGTAAAATATTACCCCAGGATGATTTTAATTATTTAGAAGAAAGACTAAATAAATTTATAAAAATAATTGAAACAAAAAAAAAATTAAGAACCAGAATAGTATGGACTATTCATAATCAAAATTCCCACTTCTTTGCTAAAAAATTTATATCATTAGAAAAAAAATTACGAGAATTTTTATTTGAGATTACAGATTTAATTTTAATAATGAGTGAAAAACATTTATTTATTGTTCCTGATAATTTTAGAAAAAAAGTGAAAATATTGCCACACTATATTCCATTAAAAAAAAATATTTATCCTATCATTAAAAATTTAGACAATAAAAAAATAATCCTTTCATTTGGAAATATTAATAATTATGAAACTTCAAAAATTATTCATAACAATTTTATTGAGCAAAAAAATATAATTAAATTTTTTTCTAAAAATGAGTGGAATTATTTTAAGCAAATAGATGATGGAATATCTCTTGTAATAAATCGTAAGTTCTCAAATTTTGAATTAGAACAAGTTTCACAAATTTGTAATATAGCTCTTTATTTAAAAAAACCTCAATTTAACAGCGGTATTTTTAATCACTACCTAGGAAATAAATTAATAATTTTTCATTATTCTGAAGGCTTAAAATATTTTGATTATCCAGAATTTTATAATCAGTTTATAATCGATAAAATCGATTTAAATAATCTAGACTTAAGATACTATGAATTAATAATGAAAGAAAATGAGAAAGAATTAGACGAATTTATTCAAGATAGAAGTTCAGAAAAAATTTCAAAACTATTTTGGAGTCATTTAAAAGATATTTAAGTATATAAACTTATTACTAGTTAACTTTATAGTATTTTTCCTTTTTCTAAGTTTATTATTTTTGCACCAATTTCTTTTAAAAAATTTATATTATGACTAGCGAAAACTATAATCTTGCTTTTTTCTAAAAATTTAAGTGTATTAGCTTTTATTTTTTTTGTGAAATTTGCATCCCCAGCCCCTATACCTTCATCTACTAATAAAATATCAGGCTCAATTGCAGTTGAAATTGAATAACTTAATCTAGATATCATCCCTGATGAATAAGTTCTCATAGGCAAATCAATAAATTTTCCAAGATCGGCAAATTCAATTATTTGATCTATTTTGTTTCTAATTTCATTTTCTTTCATACCAAGCAAATAACTTCTTAAATAAATATTCTCTAAACCAGTTGCTTCTGGATTTAAACCTGCACTAGGGTTTATTAAACAACTAATTTTTCCATTTCTTGTGATTGTACCTGACGTTGGCTCTAATATCCCAGCCATTAACCTTAGCATAGAAGTTTTACCTGAACCATTGTGACCAATTAATCCTATTTTATCACCTTCAGTTAATCTTAAATTAATATTTTGAAGAGCATTTACATGAATAATATCATTATTATTTTTTGAACTTATAATTCCACCAGTTAAATTCTTAACAATTCTCGATCTTAATGATTTTGAAGATGACCCCAAAATAGGGTATGTAAGATTAACTTTTTTTAATTCTAAACCAATCATCTAAGCCCAATATGCAATTTTATTTTTTTTCTTTTCAAAAAGATACGAAGCAATAATAGCTAAAAAAATCAAAGTTATCGAGGTAACTAACCAAGAATTTAGGCTTGGTAATTCTCCAAGCAAAGGTTTTCTAGTGATTTCAAGAAAATGAAAAAAAATATTAAATTTTGCAAACAAAGCTCTATCTGGGAAATATTCTACATTCCACCATACCGGTGTTAAAAAAAATAAGACTGTTAAGATACTCGAGGTTATTGGGGCTAGATCACGAAATCTTGTTGTTAATATTGAGATAATTGATGAAAAAAAAAACAAACTTAGAGTTAATATAAAAAAACCAAATATGAAGAATATAGAATTTAGGCCTATATTTATTTTAAATAAAATTATGCAAAATAAATATAATACGAAATTAAATAAAAAAGTTATAACTGATTTAGTCATCATAACATAAATTAATATACTTTTTTCCATTGGAATATTTTGTATTAATCCCACCCTTCCACTGAAAACACCTGAACTTTCATTAATAGATGAAAATATTAAAGACCAAATAATAAGACCAGTTGTTATGTATGGCACTCTAACTCCCAGATCATCTGCAAAAAAAGCTCCTGTTACAATGCTAAGAACAACAATAAAAATTGCAGTACCAATTGTAATCCAAAAAGGTCCTAATTTTGTTCTCTTGAATTTAAATTTTATTTCAGTTTTTGCGATATTAAACCAAATGTGTTTTTTTTTAAGACCATTATAAATGTCAGAATTACTTAAATTTATCATTAATACTTTGAAAAGATATTGTTTAAATTGGATTTAAAAGTCTCATCAATTTTTTTATAATCAAATTTATATTTATTTTTATTGTCAGTAATTTTTTTGATTAATTTTATAGAATTTATTATATCATCTTTTGCAACTATCTCACCATTTTCATATTTTTTAACGTCAAGTTCCATTTGTCCTCCATAAGAAACTAGTATTGGCTTTTCAAATGCTAGCGACTTAGATATCATATTGCTGCTACTTTTAAAATTTTTATAAACAGCATATATAGCATCTGATAGATATATCAAAGAATTTAAATCTTTTTCTTTTTTTATAAAATTGTTATGAACATAAACATTGTTAGGATGTTGATTTAAAATTTCCTTAAAGGCTATTTTATCATCAAAATCTAAATCACTAAAAAAAACTTTACCAATTTGTATAAAATAATATTTATCATTATCAATTTGATTAATTATTTTTGCCCAACTTGATAAATTTTTTCTCTTACCAATTGCTCCACCCATAAATATTATTTTTCTACCTTTGCTCAGAAATTTTATTTTTTTTTCTAATTTAAATTCATCTTTATTTCTTTTCTTATATGTGAATTCAGATAAATAGAAGTTATCTTTAGCTTTATATTTATCTAATAAATTTTTTATTAAAAAAATTAAAAATGAATTATTCTTTAGCGAATTTATTATTTGTATTCTACTTTGAACATCATGAAAATGTATTCCACACCACTTAAAGTTATACTTTTTATCACATTCTACCCATGACTTTTTATCTATAGTATAAATATCCAGAAACATGTTAATAACTATAATATTATCTTCATTAATGTTTAGTTTTTTTAATATTTTGTCACAATTTTTAAAAAAAAGTTTTGGATTAAAAAAAAGATTAAAATGTAAGTTTTTTTTTAATAATCTGGAAAAAAAAAAATTAATTATCTTAATTAATAATGATTTAATTTTCAGATAAATTTTATCTTTAAAATTATAAAATTTAACAAATTTAATTTTTTTTATTATTTTTTCATCATTGATATTTTCTTTTATAACATTTATGTCTTCCCCAACGTATATTAAATCTTTTCCTGACTTTACTAGTTCCTCTAAGACTACTGAACTCCAAGAATCTAGGTGACCTGCATTAGAAATTGGATTATATACTAATAATTTTTTTGACATGAAAATTTTATATACACACAATATATTTACACTGCAACCATACGGTGGGATTTCAAGACAAATGTATGAAATTGCTACTTTGCTTAGTAAAAAAAAAAAAATTAAAACAACTATGATTAGTGTTTTTTATAACAACTATTATCTTTTCGAAAATAAAGAAAAAGTTAACGTATTAGGAATTTTTGCTAAAAGAATTTTAATAAGAAGTATTAGTATTAGAATACTAAATTTAATAAATGATCTTATAACATCTTTATATCTCTTTATAAACAAACCTACAATTGTTCATGAAACATATTACTCAGAATTTTTGTATAAAAATAATAAATCAAGATATGTCACAACAGTACATGATATGATCTGGGAAAAATTTCCAAAATTTTTTAAATATTCAGAATTAATGATTAGAGCTAAAAAAAAATCTATTGATAGAGCAGACCACATTGTGTGTGTATCTGAAAATACCAAGAAGGATTTAATAGAAATATATGATGTAGATGAAAAAAAAATTTCAGTATCTTATCCTGGTTACTTCTCTACATCTAAAATTAAACAATATAAGATTAAAAAGAAAAAATTTTTTTTAGAAAAAGAAAAATTTATATTATATGTTGGTTTAAGAGGTACATATAAAAATTTTATTTTTTTTTTAAAATGTTTTTTAAAATCTAAAGCATACAAAACCCATAAAATTATTTGCTTTGGAGGAGAACATCCTTCTGGTGAAGAAACTAAAATAATAAATGATAATAAAATTAATTATGTTTCAGGATCAGATGAAGATTTGGCAAATTATTATCAACACGCTGATTTTTTTATTTTTCCATCAATTTACGAGGGGTTTGGTGTACCTCCTTTAGAGGCTATGTTTTTTAATTGCCCAGTTTTATGTAGTAACCAAAGTTCATTGCCTGAAGTAGTTGGAGACGCAGCTTTATTATTTGATCCATTTGATAAAAAAGATTTAATTGAAAAAATAAATAAAATAACTATTGATAGAGGCTTAAGATCTAAATTAATATTAAAAGGAAAAAAACGTGTCAATCTTTTCTCATGGAAAAAATGCACAAAAGAAAACTATAAAATATATAAAAAAATAATTAACTAAATGACTAATAAATATAAAAATAAAATCTCTAGTAACATTAAAATTTATAAAAAGTTATTAAATGAAAAAAACTTATTAAAAATAGATTTTTTAGTCAAAAAAATATTAGAAACATTCAAAAATAAGAAAAAAATCATTTTTTGTGGAAATGGTGGAAGTGCAGCCCACGCGCAGCATATGGCTGCAGAGTATGTAAGTAAATTTAAAAAGAATAGAAAACCTTTATCAGCTATTTCATTAACAACAGACACATCTATTTTAACCTCAATTTCAAATGATTTTGATTATAAATTCATATTTTCTAAACAGATTGAAGCTATTGGTAATGATGGAGATTTATTATTATGTTATTCAACTTCAGGTAACTCCAATAATGTTTTAGAGGCCGCTAAAGTAGGTAAGAAAAAAAAAATTTTTACCGTAGGAATTACGGGTAATAAAAAGAATAAACTAAAAACAATTACAGATTATTATTTAGACTCTCCAACTAAAGATGTTGCACAAATACAGGAGTGCAATCTCATCATTGATCATATCATATGCGAAGAGGTTGAGAAAATCTTGTGTTAAAAAGATATGCATGAATGTAAAAAATTTAGCAATTATTGTTTTTAATAGACCCGCACTAACTGAAAAAGTCATGTTAGAAATAAAAAAGGCTAAACCTGAAAATTTTTTTATTATTGCTGATGGTCCGCGATCTAAAAACAAAAAAGATGAGGAATTGTGCAAAGAAACATTAAAAAAAGTTTTAAAAAATATTAATTGGGCATGCAATGTTTATAAGAATGTATCTGAGAAAAACCTTGGTTGTAAAAAAAGAGTTGTTTCCGGATTAAATTGGGTATTTTCAAAAGTAGAGGACTGTGTGATTTTGGAAGACGATACAATTCCTAGTCAGTCTTTTTTTAGTTATTGCAGCGAATTGTTAGAAAAATATAGGAACAACAATAATATAGGTTTAATTAGTGGAGATAATTTCTTATTTAATAAAGTAAAAGTTAAAGAGAGCTATTACTTCTCTAAATATTGTCATATTTGGGGATGGGCTACTTGGAAAAGGGTTTGGTCAAAGTATGATGCAGATGTAACTTTTTGGCCAAGCTTTAAAGAGAACAATCTACTAAATCAAATATTAGATAATAATAATGAAATAATTAAATGTAAAAAAAACTTTCAAGATGTATTTGATGAAAAAATTGATACCTGGGATTATCAATTAACATTGATGTTTTGGAAAGAAAAATTGTTGTCGATTATGCCCAATAAGAATTTAGTTTCAAACATAGGTTTCGGGTTAGATGCCACTCACACAAAATCAATAAATTATATGAGCAACATGAAGCATTTTGATATTGAGTTTCCGTTAATACACCCTACAAATATTGATATTAATATTGAAGCTGATAATTTTAAATCTTTATTGTTTAATAAACAA
>CERI01060049.1_pt1 | contig 15147 bp, 12 predicted proteins | sample 350261 | NCBI WGS metagenome assembly CERI01 (sample SAMEA2620979, study PRJEB7988) | marine metagenome | isolation source: saline water (ENVO:00002010), including
AATCCAGGACTATCGGTTAATCCAGGACTATCGGTTAATCCAGAATTACCCATTCCCTCAGAACTGTCAGACTGTGTCTTGCCAAGTGTCATAATATTAGGTTTTGACATACTTGATGTTCCAGTATCTATCTCATTTTCTCCATTTGATAAACTATTATTTCCATCCATAATATAATATATATTATATTTTATTTTTATCTAAATTCGTTATCAAATAATTCTTCGTCGTGAAATTCATGAAGTTCATCCCCGGTCTGACCATCCTCATCAATATCTGTAACTTCAATATAACCAACCTCTTCATCAATGCTAGTTAAAGGAACAGTTATAGATTCTCCGGATAGTTCTCCATTGTAAATACTAGAAACTTCATCTATTATATTATCCTCACTCAATAGATTATTAAACATCGTGTAACGTTCATCATCAGTAGAATTAGTATATTCATCAACAACTCTGGAAACATTTTCTTGTCCAGAAGTTTTAAAGAAATTAATAACACCACTTTTCTGTTTTTCCATTGTTAATAAACGCTTTTCATCAGACATAGTATCTAGTTTATGTATTAGTGTCTGTTTTTCTTTCTCTTTTTGTTTACCCAAACGTTTATTTAATTCATCTATATTATTGTTACTAACAAGTCCTTTAGAATTATACTGCATATTTAATATATCTGTAATATAATCCATAATGAAATATTCGGTATACTGTTCAACTGTAGGTATATCTAACTCTTCATCTGTAATAAATTCTTCTATAAGACTTAATATTTCCGAATCATTTCGCTTTACCTTAGTGTGAAAATCAATTAATCTATCAATTAAAAACATTAATAGGTATCTAGTTATCATCATCATATGAGTATTATTTAATATACTAAACCCTGTTATATGTAATCTATCTAACTCTTTTACAAAAGGCTCAATATATTTAGATAAAGCTAGGAATATATATCTATAAGAACCCATATATTCCATATATCCGGTATATGTCACACGTTGTTTAAATAAGTCTTGATAAAGATAGTTAGAATTTTTATGAATATATTGTTTATATAAATTTCTTGTATCCTCTGTTAATTTCCATTCCTTAGGTATATAACTATTCATACCAGGTTCATTTTTTAATTTAGCTAGTATATATGATAAATGATTTATATAGCTTCTTATGATATCAATACTATTTCTCTTATCATCCGCAAAAAATAATATTAATTTAGCTATATCAGACTCTCGTAAATTTCTATATCTAAAATTATCTTTTTCTAATCTACGTCTATCTTCAGTAGATATATTTTTAGATTCACTAGTATTTATAAATATATTTTCAAATCTTTTCTTATGAGATTTACTATCTATATTATGTATAAATGATGATATATTTATAATAAACCTTTCTATTTCTAATTCAGAAAAAGATTTATCAAATTCTCTAATTATATTACCTTTAGTAAAAGACTTAGGATATTTATCTTCTATAAAAGTTGTCAAGATATTAAATATAGGAAAATCATCTTGTAGATTAAAATTACTATTCTTTCTTAATACTTGAAGTAATATAAATTCAGATTCTATATATTGACTTAATATATCTTTCTTATATATTTCATAATCTATAAATTCAGGTTTAATATATAAGCTAGGTTTTAATGATTTAATTTGTATAGTATCTAATATAGATTGAAAACTTGACTTATCTTTAACAAGCGGTATTTCTAATTCCAAAATCTTATTGGGTAGTTCAACATCTAACTCATCTACTAACAATACTTTACCTAGATAATTATTATTAAACTTACGATAGATTATTTTATCATTTGGATCTTTACAATATCTCCTAAATACTTTATCTATAAATGATTCTGATAAATCGTCAAAGTCTTTAATAGGATAAACTTGGGGGGGTTTATATGAATAAAACCTTTTAGGATTAACATTTATCATTAAATAATCATAATTATTGATATTAATATGAATAAAACGATTACATATCTTCTCATCTGAATAACATGTTTCTAGTAATTGTTTATCTTTGGTATAATTGTTAATAATTTCAGGTATTATCTTATTCCTTAATAGCTTATATGATATATATTTATCTTTTCTATATCCGTTTTTTGTAAATATACTTTCAATCATTTCTTTTTGTTTAACTGTCTGTATAAATCTATCAATATGTAGATGTAAACGCATAGAGGTTCCCTTATATATACCATAATGAGAGACGACTAATCTAAATATTAATAAAAATGATTTATTAACCATTATCTCAGATAAAGATATATTTAGATCTTCCGATATATATCTATTATGAGATTCTGATAATGATTTAATCATAGATACATTTTCTATCGGATAATTATTATAATTAAGAATAAAATATGGTTTATATAATTCATCTAGAGAGTGTATATATTTATCAGTTTTAGATATTTCTTTATTATTTCTTAATGGTCTATATAATACCCATTCATCTTTAATATATCCACTGTCAGAAGTTATTATAAACTGAATATAATTTAATATCTTTTCTTGTATACTGTTATATTGAGGTGAGATAAAATATTTTATTAAATTTAATATCTGTGTCTTTGTACTATTTAAATCATACATTTTTTCTTCAGTTAATAACTGTTTGTAATTTAGCCATATAGTATTATCGCTATTAGTAGATAGCTTATCAAGTCTAACTAAGCAAAAGTCTATTACTTTAGTATTATAGGTAATATTTTGTATATTTGTATCAGTAAATTGTAATAAATTAAATTCATAATTATATTTATTTTTATAAGTTGGAATACTTGATTGAATAGTTATGATTGATAACGCTAGTAAAGATAACAATTTATTAGTATCTTTAAAAAATATTTGAAGTTTCTTTAATTCAGCTTTAATTTTTTCTTTTTTATATTTATCTTTCTCAAATTTTTTCTTTATATCATCTATCAAAGGATAAGCATCTGTAATAGTTGATGAATTATATCTAGTAGATACTATTTTATCTTGATTTAGAGAAGAATAGGTACTTAGGATAAATGCTATATCTTCATCTTTAGGATTAATACCACAACTTGATATAATACTTTTTACTAATAATACTTGTTCTTCATTATATTCTTTTAATAAATTATCATCGCTTTGCATAACTTCTCTTAACTTAATCGTTGTTTCACCTACAAATCCATCAAACGCTGAAAAATCTTCGTCACATAAATATTCTCCGCAATGCTTACAATAGATCACACCATCCTTAGGAGGCATTCCATAGATAGATACCATAGAAGCATGAGAATCAGGGTTCTTATGATAACAAGAACTAAATAAATAATGTTTACACAATAACTTATCATTTGAATACATATTATATAGGCTATTCTTATCTTCATTTTTCATAGGTTCTCTTGAAAACATACGGATAAATGTTTGTAAATATTCATTTCTAATAGAGATAGACTTTATAGAAAATATTAACTCCAATGATTTAGATATTCTATAATCAATGCTTAATTCTTTTTTAACTGTCTTAAGTATTACCTTTGGTAGAACTTTTATATTTTTTACATACTCGTTATAATTATCTCTAAGCAACTTATGGATATATTTTCTAGATTCTTTTGATATTTTAGATATATCTAGATTGTATTTAGATAATAACAGTTGTATATCATCATAATTAAGTAGTTTAGATTTTAATGTATCATCAATACTATCTATAATTTTTTCGGGCGATGGTGTTAGTTTATATATCTCTTCGTAAAACTTATCTTCCGTGATACGTTCTCTAAATAAATATGATATTAGTTTATCTATATCTCCTTCCACAATATTTAATAAAGAATGGGGGTTATCTAAATATTTAGTGATTATATTTTGTTTCCTCAGATTAATAATATTAAAATATTTATTACTAATTACTTTCTGAAGTATAACTTTTTTTGATAGATTAATATGTTTCATCTTCATTACATCCAAACATTGAATCAATTGACTATCGGGTATATACAATAATCCTATTATATTTAACATATCTGATTTATGAATTATTTCTAAATTACTGATATATGATAATTTATTAAATCTTTTATCAAAGGTATAATTACCATTATAACCAACACAACTATTATTTGTAAGACAGTCTCTGAAATACTTACGAATACTATTTGTTGTATAGCCTATATCAGAAAAACTTGGATTAACGGGTCTAAGAATATCTAAAATAGATCTAATTATTTTAATATAGTCATTACCTCCTGTATTAGGTAATTCATATAAATCTGCTATTATATGATTTGACTCATTTATTTCATCTCCATCATCATTTATAATGTCTCTATAAACTTTAATAGGATTATCTACAATAGGTATTAACCAATCCGGAATATTTTTAAGAGATTTATATCTATCATCGTTATTTTTTAAGATATTAAATAAACTATCCACATAATTATTTAATAATTTAATCATATTTATTTTTTCATACGCATCAAAACTATCAACTAAACAAGAAAGTAATTCTTCTCTTAATTCAGAATCTGTATATATAATTTCTTTATCTTTTATCTCACTTAATTTAATATCTAATCCATCGATTATATCTGAGGTTAATACTTTAGCTAACTGTTTCTGGTCTTCTTTCAATACATCTAAATCAAACGGTATTACTCGTTCTATATCTATAATATCATAATCTAATTTTTTAGATTTTAAGATAAGAATGTCATCATCTAACTCAAAAGTATATAATTTATCCTTAGAATCTGTAAATGAAACGGTAGATTCACTATAATTTATGGAAGATACACTATAAACCTTAGAATTAGCTTCATCTTTTAATAATATTATATATATCTCATCTTTACTAGGTTTAAACATTCTTCTAGATATATCTTCAGTTAGTCTACCATCTTCAGTTAGTTTACCATCTTCAGTTAGTCTACCATCTTCAGTTAGTTTATCATCTTCAGTTAGTTTACCATCTTCAGTTAGTTTATCATCTTCCATATATACTATATATAGATTTAATACTTAAAATTTAACGTTTATAGATATTATATTATGGAAATTCAAAGATGGGTAAAAAAAAAAGACTATATCAATAAATTTAAGAAATACAATATACAATTTAGGAAATACCCAGAATTGGGCTTAATAATTGTTAAACGTAGATATGGTTCTAAATACTCAGAAAATAAATTCTGGCTTAACTATTGTCGCGGATTAATTATTGATTATAATAACAATAAGACAGTATTTATACCACCTACAAAATCCAAAGAGTGTTTAACACAAGGTGAATTAGACGAATTAGATAAATCTTCTGAACCTTTAGTTGATGGTACTATGATTAATCTATTTTATCATAATAATGATTGGTTAATTTCAACTAGATCAAATATTGGAGCGACCAATAAATGGTCTTCAGAAGATAGTTTTCATGAAATGTTTTTGGAATGTTCGGATCAGTTAGACTATAACTCATTAGATAAAGACTCTACATATTCATTTGTAATGAGAGATAAGAATAACCGTTTAACTTCAAAGGTTTATAAAAATGAATTAGTGTTAGTTGAAGTATATCATAAGGGTATATATCAATCGGAATTACCAAAGAATAATGTTTATATTACAATTAAAGAATGGGTCCCTGATATTCTATATAAGGGACTAACAGTCAAAACCAATGGTATAAGATATAAATGGTTAACGAATGAGCATAAATTTATAGAAATGATTAAACCCAATACAAATAATCCTTGTTTAAATTATTTAACTTTAAGAAATTCGGGTCATTTAACCGAATATCTTAAATATTTCCCGGAAGAAAGATTTAAGTTTAATAAATATAGAAAAACATTACATGATATAACAAAATTATTATATCAAATATATACGAGTGTATTTATAAAAAAAATTTTAGATAAAGAAACTATACCATTTCATCTTAAACCTTTAATATATGAAATTAATGGAGAATATCTTAGGAGTAGACAAGGTATTACATGGGAATATATTAAAAATTATATATATGAATTAGAACCTAAGAGACTAACCTTTGTCATGAATAATCTAAAGTGATTTTGTAGCCTCCTTACCTATCACTTTATAGATAGATAGTAAATCTTCTATTACTTCATCCATAAATTTAACTAAAGCATTCATCTTCATTTCTTCGCTCTTTCCAAAAGCTTCATTAGAAGGATTTATTCCTAAATAAAGACTAATATATTCTTCTAAAGGGTGTGACTTCTTATATCCACAAAAACTAATTAATGAATCTTTATCTGTATATTTATTAACAATATGAGATTGAAGGACATTTCCTAACGTATCATTTTGTCCACATATTTTAAAATGATAATTATTTTCATTTATATGAGGTTCTATAATAATGCTTGTATCTCCTCCAATAGTTGTATTTATAAAGTGTTGTTTAACTAGCTCCAATTTATCTTGCATTATTTCAATTGATTTTAAGAATAATTCTTTACTAGATGAATTATGAATACTAGTAATAGTAAATGTATATTGATTGGGTTCATTAAATATATCTCTATAAAAGTATCTTTCCCCTTCCGATACATGTAAACTTTCAATGAATTTGTCTCTTTCATCATCATCAATAATCTTCTTAATTCCAGCTTTGTCATTCGCAATTTTCATAAATAATTCTTCGTTGGGTAAGAAGGTATACATTGCATCTGAACAACATTTCCAACGAGCGTGTTCACGTCCATCAGATACAGAGGGTCTTCCATAACATATTAATTCTTGAGAAATACCCTCTGTATCTGTTGCTTTTAATTCTGTAATTAAAATTGGATATTCTTTACCTTTAAATTTAAATGGTCTAAATATTTCTTTATGTTCTTGCCTGGATAAAGGTTTTTTCATATCATAATTATCTATATCAATTGAATCACTTACATCTACACCTTCTTTTAAAGGGAATATCTGTATATCATCAGTTGTTACAAATCTAAATGGATGCGCGCTTTCATGTTTTACATTTAAGTAAAATAAGTATTGATTTTCATATTTTTCAGGGTCTATATAAAGAGGAATCATAGATAGCCGATGTAATAAGAACTCATTATGAAGTGATGTATTATTAACTTCCATAATTAGATCTTTAGGTGTTCCTTCCTCAACACGAAAAGCAACACAAGGTATTTCAGAAATTAATATTCTTCTAATACTATTAATAATACTTTTATCAAGACCATACTCAGCAGATCCAGCTATATGGAAATTTAATGTATTTTCTTTTAGTTCGGAATTGCTGATATCAACTGAAAAGGAAGACATTATGTATATTATAAGTATTTATATTTTTAAATCAAATTAATATGTGTTTATTCTAATATTTTAAATTTATTGATTAACATAAATGAGTAACAGAGTTATTTATATTAGTCGTAATTGTCAACATTCCAAGAAATTATTGATAGGCATTCATAAATATGATTTTTTAAGATCTCAATTTCAGATAGTCGATGTAGGGACACAATCTTATCCAGACTATATTCAAAGTGTTCCTACACTTGTAATTGGTCAAAATATGATTAAAGGTGAAGATGTATTTGGATATATGAATCACATGGTTGAGCAAGTATTCACCCAAAGCCCTCAGTTAAAAGAAAAGTATCATCCACAGCAACAGCAACAGCAACAGCAGCAACAGCAGCAACAAGGACAGATGCCTCAAGGCAGTCATAGAGTGAATGAACCCCAACAATTAGGTCAAGCTAGACAACTTGGTAACAATGGTATAGGTAACAATGGTATAGGTAATCAACCAGCAAAAGTAGAAAAGGGACCTAATCATGACCCTATTGATGATTTAGTTGGTTGGTGTCCTGATGGAGGTTGCTCATTCTCACCTATATCTGAATCAAATGATGACTGTAGTAAGAAAACTGCACCTTTAGATGATAATATGTTTGCGACGATAAGTGATGGTAATGATCAATTAGCATCAGCTAATCATCAAAAAGTTGAACTTGGACAAGATAATAGTCAATTTCAAAAGTCCGAAAAACAACAACAAATGGATAGTTCATATGAAAGATTAATGGCTGAACGCCAATTAATTAAATAGTTGCGTAAAGTTTAAAGATTTAATTATATCGTTTAATTATAAATGGATATCAATGGTCAATGTTTTGGTGTATTTAAGTCTTTTATAGCTGATATTAATAAAGTATTCCCAGAATATGAAGAAATAATTCAAGAAACCTATGGAACCTTACTAGAATTAGAATCTTGTAAAATTGAAGGTCAAGAATTACTCAAAGAATTTTTAGAAAGAGTTCATAAAGTTAATAAAAAGATAACCAATAAAGATGAATCATTATTTACAGAAGATAGTTTAATCTTAACAAATATTTCATCTAAAGAAATGTGGAATCAAAAAATTAGTTACAAAACAAAAGAAACTATTTGGAAATATCTTCAAACCTTTTGTTTATTAGCTCTAAATCATCAATCAAATAAAGATTTACAAGATGCTTTGAATAATTTAAGTGAAGATAAAACTGTTGAAATTAAAGATAAGAAAATTGCTTCTGATGTAAAGAAAATTAAAAAAATGACTGAAAATATTCAAGAACCAATAGCCGAAGATATACCTGATAACACTACAGATGAATCTACAAAAGAAGAAGAAAATCCTTTTGCAGCTATGGAACAAATGATGCAGGCATCAGAAATTGGTAAAATAGCAAAAGAAGTTTCAGATTCATTAGATATTGAATCTATGTTAGGAGGAGAAGGAGAACAAGATCCTATGGCTATGATGATGAAATTAATGAGTGGAGATGCTATGTCTAAGATAATGGGAACAATTCATAATGTCGTAAATGATAAAGTAGAAAGTGGACAGCTAAATCAACAAACAATGAAAAATGAAGCTGAAGGAATGTATAAGAATATGGGTAATAATCCATTATTTCAAGCGATGAATCAAATGGGTCAACAACAACAACAAGAACAACAACCTCAACAAAGCAATAAGACTCGTGCTAGACTCCAAAAGAAACTAAAAGAAAAACAGAAAGCAAAAGTAACTAAATTAGAAGAATAGTTAAGAAAATAATTTATTTTTTATATCTATTGTTATATAATGTATACTCCATTTTGGTATAATCAACCGAATATTTTATATGATAAAGAATATATTTTAGAATTTTTCCCTATGAAAGAACAAGATTTACCTAGGAAATTAAATGCTTTAACTAGATTCTCTATTTACTATTCTATCTTGATGTATTGTTATAAAAAAAATACAAATATATTCGCAGTTCCTATTATCACTTGTTTTTTGACCTATATGATATGGAAAAGAAATAATCCCATACAGATTGATCAATTTATGACAAATTTAAGAAATGATGAAGAAAATCCTATTCCCCAATTAGTCACATTAAATGAAAGTGATATTGGGTGTACATTACCCAATAAAGATAATCCTTTTATGAATACACCTTTCTTTGATGTCGCGGCTGATAAAGAATTACCTAAGTCTTGTACATCATATGACAATAAAGGAATTCAACGAAAGATAGAAAAAGAATTTGATAAGGGATTATATAGAAATTATACAGATATCTTTGGTAAAGAAAATTCTCAGAGACAATTTTTTTCAGTCCCTGGTAGACAAGGTATTCCAGATCAAAGTTCTTTTGCTCATTGGTGTTACAGAACTCCCGACACCTGTAAAGAAGGAAATAGAATAGCTTGTTTATCTGTGGGTGATGGTAATGGTGGGGGTCAAGGTGTACCAGCCTAAAATACTCTTTAATATTTATTTTTGTTTAATGACAGATAAAAAATATCTATCTAAGTATAAATGACTGAAGTAATGAGTTCTAATGGATATGGTTCATTTGCGGATCCAAAAAACCCAAATAAAGAAGTTAGCGCTTGCCTAGAACAAGAAGCTAATGCGAGAGAATTTAATTTATTTACAAAAGCATCCCTTTTAAGTGATCCAGTAGCTGTCGATCTAGATATCATTCAATCTCAAGGACCGGGTTATTACACTATGGAAAATATGTATGGGTGTGGTTGTGAATTAAAAGATGCACGCGAAGTTCAACTTTCTCAACCCATGATTAATTTTGAAGGAGGTAAAGGATGGATTGGTGAAAAAGGCTGCTTAGTGGATGTAGATTCTAAGTTACGTGAAAGTGATGATAGATTAACAAATAAGAAATACATTCATCAATTAGTTGAAAGACCTCATTTAACAACTGGTAATTATGTAAAAGGTTATTTTGATGTGGATGTTGAATCTGTTATTAGACCCGGTATAGATGCTGGTGATGAACGCGCATGTAATAGTTTAAGTGGTGTAACTATAGGTAATTACTTCACACCAATGATTCCTAAATTACAAGATGAAGTTCAGAATACTGTTCACATTATACCGGAAGATTCAATGCAGTCTTGGGTCCGTGGTGGATTACCTAGCAGACAGATGCAAAGAAATAAAGACTATCTTCGCAGATGTCAAGAAAAAACATATGAATCTCAAAATTAAAATATATGACTAAAATATAATGGAATTTAATAGAGCCTTTGATGATAAACAAAATAAATTATTAGATGATCAAGCTAAAGGACCTGGATTATATCAGATGGATGAATCCCTAAGAACAAGCAAACCAGCGTATCCTTGGGCACCTGGTTCGAATCAATCTAGAACTTATCAAGCTCCCGCTGATGATCTGGTAGATGCTCAATCTGATTTACAAAATTTAGATCGTCCTCTAACAAAGAATATCTTTCAAGAATATAGTCCTTTTAATGAGAAATCATTTAAAGAACCTATCTATGGAAAAGGTGATTATTTTGAACAAGTAAATTCAAGATTATCTGATCCAGCATTTGACTTGAAAGAGTTTGGAATTAATCGTTGGGAATGGTTACCTATTAATCCACAGGAGAATGCGGTAGAACCATTCCGAAGAATTGGTGAAAATACCGTTTTAGATACGCTAGATAATCATACTACTCTTTGTCAATAAATTTTTTAAAATTTGATATTTTTATATAAGTATTACTCAAATAATACCTAGTATAATGGATGTATATTTAACTGATACAATTGTTATTAAAGATGAAAAAATATATTATAATGATAAATTAATAAAAAGACATAACTGGCATCTAAAGTTAGCTGAATTAGGTTGGTCTAAATTACATCGGAATTGGATAACTAAATTAAATAAGCTATATAATACTTACCCTAATAATTCACTATTCGGAGCTTTAGAATGTGGTGATGATGGTGATTGTTTATTTCATTGTGTAGCTACTGCTTTAAATTCACAACATAATGATTATTATGAATCAAAAGATATACGTAAAAAGATAGCAGATTCTATTACTCAAGAACAATTTGATGATATTATTACTTGTTATCGTTGTATGAAAGATATAGATGATTTTAATGAAGATTGGAACCCCTATGATATAGATACATTGGAAAAATTTAAACAGCAAGTAATGGTTTCAGGGAATGAATACTGGGGGGATTATCTAATAATTCAATTACTAAATAATGTATATCAACTAAATATATTTATCTTAACTCAAAATGAAATAGAAGATATATATGAACCATATCCCTTAGCTTTAAGATATAATCCACTCCATAAAACAATTGTTTTACTACATGTAAATAATTCTCATTTTAAATTAGTTGGGAAATTTAAAGATATTATGGATATGTATTTTACACACGAATCACTACCAATAGAAATTAAGAAGTTATTTAAGTTAAAATAAATTATGTTATATTAGAATATAATGGAAGGACTCATACTACTTGGATTAGCAGGCGCAGGTTATATGATAAATAAGAATACTAAATCTCATCGTGTAGAAACGAATGTAAAACCACCTATTTTTCAAAATAGTAATACATCTATCTATGATTTAAATAATGTAGCAGATGCTCAAATATTAGAGAAAAATATGATAGATAATAATTTTAAGAAAACCTTAGATAGTCAATCTAATATGGTTTCTGAATATAACGCCAAAAATAAGATGATAGATTCACAGATAATCGGTTTAGACGGTAATCCGATTTCTAAAGACGATTTTATGATAAATGATCAAGGCATTAAAATGGAACCTTTTATAAGGGGAGAAGGTCCTGCGGCAATTAATTATGATGATCCAAGAACTTTAAGAATGCATCAAGGTGGATTTAAAAATGAATTTAAATTTGCTAAACGTGAAATTAATTTAAATTTACCACCACAAATGAATTTAGGTAATGTTTATGGAATGAAAGATACTGGAGAAGCTATGGACCCAAGTAGATATATAGCTGGTATGTATAAAACAGATGAAAGACCATTTGAACAAGAAAGAGTACCACATATCGATCGTAATAGTTCTGTAAATAGAGATATTGGAGAGATTTTTGCGCAGAGAAATAGTATAGATAATACTAGAGCCTTAAGTAACCAAAAGATTTCTTTTGGAACTAGAGTTATTGCAGGTAAGGGTATAGATGAAAGAGGTAAACAAGGACAGGTTTTTAAGAATAAACCAGATAAAGATTATGCGCAAAATGCAGATCAATGGTTAGTCACCACGGGTGCGATTGAATCAGCGGCTATACGACCCGCACAAATAATACCAGATACAAATCGTCAATATCTTAACAGACAAGAATTAGGCCCTGCAGCACCAAATGGATATGTATCAGAAGAAAAAAGACCCATGTTTAAGAAATCAGATAAACAACAGTTAGCCTCTGATACTGTTAGAAATGCTTATGGTACAGAAGTATTTATAGATACAGATCATAGACAAGATAGTTATAAAGTCTATCCTAACGAAAGAGAAGTAACTCAAGAGAGGACATATGAAGGTAATACTAAGTCTGTTGTCCCAGGAGAAACAAGGCATTTACAAGATGGAATTAAAACAACTATTAAAGAAACAACCATTAATCCTCAAAATCCTAATGGATTTACTCAGACAGTCACAACCTTTCCTGAAGAAAGATTACAAGACAAACCTAAGACAGGTAAAAAAGAAACTGTTTTATTTGAATATACGGGTGGTGCTAGAGGTTCAACCTTACAAGAGATGGCACAAGATCAATATTTCAGAGCTGATCTAAATCCAAATAAAGAAGTAATCGCTCAGGGAAGAGCTCCTACATTTGAATCTGTAAAATTAGCTAATGGGATGGATACTCTCAATGTTGATATTAAGAAAATAGAAGATGATTATTTTAATCATAGAATTAATGGCGTAACTCAAGTATATCAAGAGATTCCTACAGAGGACACTTGTAAATTTACTAGAGATAAAGATACATTAGATAATGATAAATTATCCTATAGAATAGAGGGAGACTTATTAGATCCATTCAAGCATAACCCTTATACACATTCATTACATTCTTTCGCATACTAAATAAATATTGTTTTATAATATATGGATTCATGTAAATTGACCTTTTTTTTATTAACAATTTTGATATATTTATTATATCAAAGATGTAATACAGAAGCCTTTGAAAATAATTGTATGGATGACCCTAATTGGTTTGTAGAAGATAGAGATAAAAAAAAACATACATGTTCTGATATAGGCAAGTCTACAAGTTGTTATGATAGAGATTCTATGGGAAGAGAAGGATGGGAGAGGTGTTTAAAGACATGTGGTAATTGCGTAAACACGAAAGTGACTAGACTGCCTCAAAATATACTAGCGACTTTTTCTGGAGATCCTATAGAAGATTTTGGTGTTGTATTGGATATAGATAAAGGACGAGAATTTGTAGGTAAGCAAGATGGTTCAAATAGTAAAGGAGATATACGAGACTATGTTGACAAAGATAAAGATGAAGACATATCAAATATTATGGATCGTTTAGAAGCAACGGAGGATATCTTTGAATTGATTACAGGTAATGTAATATCTTGTAAAGCTAATAAACCCGGTACCGTATCTATGGGTAGTTATATCAGTTGTGATGGAACAGAAATTAAATGTCCACCTACTCCATCACCTGGAGCACCTACTCCTACAACATTTAATTATATCAGACAGAACTCAGATGGTGATATAGTATTTCCTGCTAGACAATTTAATTGTAAATCAATACCAGAAGATATAAAAGGTACTCCTGATAAGTGTAAAGAATTTTATCTATTTAATAAAATAATTGATCGTGGAAAAGATACTGAATCAAGATTAGGTCAATATGATAAACATAAGGTAACCTTACAAGAAGTATGTCCTCAAGAGTGTGGTGTAACTACTTGTCCTGGACATTATTCAAGGCCACCTCAATCAAAAAAAGATAAAGATAAAGGTAAATCAGACGATTTAATAAAACGTATCTTAGAAGATGCGGGAATAGGTGGGACTGCTGGTGCAGCTGCTGGAGGGCTCCCAGGAGCTGTTTTGGGTGGAGTACTGGGTGCCGCTATTGGTATTGGAGAAACAGTATTTTAGAAAGACTAGTTCTCCTTAGTATAAAGATATGTAAGATAGTTTAACAAGTCGTTAAATAAATATAATATTATATATTATATTATAATGAAATTAAATATACCAATCATATTATATTTATTATTTTTAGTTTTGGTATGTATGAATCAATCAATGCTTGTGGAGGGTGCTATATTTAGTCCAAGTAATTGTTATCCGGTGAAAAAAATATTAGATAATATGGAAGATACGCATAATGAATTATGTGAAGCTACGCCCACACCAACAATATGTCCTCCATTTAAATCTATTATTGATTTTGTTGAAAATGAATATACTTATGTCTGTTACGATAGTGGGGAGAATATGGTTGATAATACAGATGATAATACAGATGATAATACAGATGATAATACAGATGATAATAAAGATGATAATATAGGTGGTGAAGAGAATAAAGATAATAGTAAGTAGATTTATATATAATTATTTTATAGGATATATAAAATGACCACAATTATTGAAGAAGAAAGTCCCGATGATTTTATTAAATATATGTTCGATAAAGATCCTAAACCTAGAGATTCTATACAATTAGAATGTCCTGATATACCTGATAATAAAAATACCCACCTACATATTTTTGAACAATTATTAATGATTTATGTATGTGGATTAAA
>CERI01010400.1_pt1 | contig 15144 bp, 10 predicted proteins | sample 350261 | NCBI WGS metagenome assembly CERI01 (sample SAMEA2620979, study PRJEB7988) | marine metagenome | isolation source: saline water (ENVO:00002010), including
TGGCTGCGGTTCATGTTGGGGTTGTGGCTCAGGTTCAGGTTGGAGATGTGGTTCAGGTTCAGGTTCAGGGGGGGGATGTGGTTCCGGTTGGAGATGTGGTTCAGGTTGGGGTTGTGGTTCAGGGGGGGGATGTGGTTCCGGTTGGAGATTTGGTTCATCTTCTATTTTATACTGATTAATATCTTGTTGATCTAATAAATTTTCATGATTATCATTAATTTGTAATTCCAGATTAATATCATTTTGGTCGTCATCATCTTTAAAATACATATTATTATGTTTAAAGCTATAATTTGAAAATGATTCTTCATCATCTTTTTTATCTGTATTTTTTTGTATGAAATTGGTAATTTGTTCTTTACCAGTATTAATATTAACATATTTATGTATAACCTCTTTTACTGGCATTAATCTATTTATTGTTTCTTTAATACTTTCAATAATTAATTCTTTAGCACATCTATAATTTCTCATTATTTTTTGATTTGAAACATTATCATAAAAAATAAATGGTTGTTTCCAAAATTCCCTGGCACACTGTATATATATTTGATGAATTAAATATTCCCCTTTTGGAATTTTTAAATTAATTTCATTACCATCAACATTATGACTACTTGCTAATAATATTTTTATATAACTAATAAATATAGCAGTAATTAGGTCTTCTATCCAATTACATTTAGAACAAGTTTTAATACGATTATATTCATTATTAATAGTTTCTTTATCCCATTGTGTAATATTTTTTAAAAATTTTTGAAAATACTTTAATATAAGTTTTTCATCTATTTTTTCTTTTTGAATATATTTTTTAACCTCACCATATATAGATTTAAAACCATCAAATATATGGTCTTTAATATACATAATAAATTGATTTGTATATTCTTCCTTAGAATAAACAAGTAAATTTAAGTTATTATCCATTTATTATAGACTTAAGTAAAAAATTAAGGAGTCTAACGCAAATTTATAATGAGTCAAGCGCCTGTGTGTATGGATTTTCTTTAAAAGCATCTAAAATATCTGGAGCATTACGATCAAAAATACTTTGATCTACAACGGTATCTTTATTATTTGTAATTTGACATTCACTGGGATCTATATGAACGCCTCCAACTACCTTATTTTGTGCCATATCTCTATGATTTTCACGATCATGATCAAATTTCTTAAATGATATATTTTCCATATCACTACCTTTCGCAATTTTATTACCTTCTTGTGTAGGCTTTCTACCTTGTAATGTTCCTTCTTTAATTTCATTTAATGTAGCATTATATATATCTGAATATGACATAGGCATAGGTTCAGATGATCCAGCATTACCAGTATAATCATAATCTGATGTAAATTGTCTATTTGTATTAGGAACATCCTTAGGATGTAATTTATAACCATCAGCATCTCCTTTATTAATATGACCACCATATTTATTATCTTCAGTCGTCTCACGATGTGTAGTTGGTGCTTCTTTAGGATTAGTTAAATAACCACTATCTTTATTATATTTACCAACAGGTGTATAATTATTGTCTATATCCATTTCTTTCGTAGTTGTTCTGGCAATATCTTCTGGATCATATGTCTTCATTTGTTTTGGTCCATTTAAGTTATGTGAATAATCCTCATATAGTTCAGTCTCTTTAATTGTTGTCCGGGCAATATCTTCAGGATCATAAGCAGGACCAACCTTATGTGGATTCATATTAAGTTTATCTGACTCCTGTAAATTAGTTTCTTTAATAGTTGTTCTACTAATATCTTCAGGATCATATGCTGGACCTTTTCCACCAGGCATATCAATATTTACATTTTGTTCATTATTAACATCTAATTCTTTCATTGTTGTTCTTGGTTCATAACCCTCATCATATACAGGGCCCTTAATAACACGGTCATACCATCCAGTTCTTTCATCATGGACATTTGTTTCTTTAATAGTTGTTCTTGCTACATCTTCAGGGTCATAAGCAGGTCCTAATTTATTAGGATTAATATTAATTTTTTCACTATCATGTATATTTGTTTCTTTAATAGTTGTTCTGGCAACATCTTCTGGATCATAGATAGTTTGTTTATGAGGTGCTCTTGTAGCAAAATTACCTGCTTCACGATTATTGCCAATTACATTTTGTTTTTTAGATACCTTAGCATCATCTAATAGTGGGGCAATAATAGCTTTAATAGTTGATGTTATATTATTAATATTTGTTTTTACACCTGTTACATCTCTTTCATTAGCAGGTAATTTAAAACCACTTTTACCATAATCACCATTTCTTTTCATAACACCATTATTATCTGCTCCAGCATTACGTATCCAATCATTTCTATATATATCTTTTCTACTCTTTCTTACATCAGCACGTTGTTTATGACCTTTATTAGTAACATGTCCAGCAGGACCTGCGTATGATTTTGTTATTTTACGATGGGTATCACGAATAATTTGAGTAGGTCGTCCTTTTTCTTTAACATACGCACCAGTAGTTGTAAAATATTTATCTTCATTATTTTCATAATATCTATCTGGATTATAATGTTCAATAGTGACTTCATTTTGACGTTTATCATTAAAAGCTTTACCAGATACAAGAGGTTGTTTATAACTAATTTTAGGATTATTAGCAGTTCTTAATTCGTCAACAGTCTTATATCCAACATAATCACGAGCATCATTTTGACCAAAACCACCACTTGGTGAATGTCCATAACCTTTATTTAATCCTGGTCCAACATGTATTTTATCAATAGGAGTTTCATTATTTCTTAATTTTGGTGTATTAATACGATCCATTTCACGATCACTATAATTGGGAGTTCCATAAACAAAACCCATATTTTTATCAGGGCCAAACATGGGTGATATTTCTTTTTTTGCTTCATATGTTTCTGGAACACCTGTAAATTTTTCCATAATATGATTATTTACATTAACATCTACAGATTGTGTAGCTGTTCCACCAAAAAACGGTACCATATTATTATGTTTAAAATTTTCAACAGTCATATGTGTATTAGTTAATTTACTATATACATTTTGATTATTATTATCTAAATTAACAGGATTTTCTCTAATCATATGATCGTCTTTATTTTGTAAATATTGAATAGGTTGTTTACAATTATTAAATATATTATTATTCATTTGGGGTGGGACTACATTAGTTTTAATTGGATCTTTAGAGTCATTAAAAGATTTACATGCCAAATCTTTTTCTTTTTTTTGAGAAACTTCGTGAAATTTACTTTCATAAATATTTTCCTGTGTATATCCATCAGAATTCATAGCTACATTTGATTTTCTCTGTTTTTTACCATCTTTATTAAGAAAAAATCCTAATCCTAATACTCCACTTGCTAAAGCTAATTCCATCTATATATTGTTCTATAAGATTTTTATAAAACCTATATAACAATATTTTAAATTTAAAAACTTCCATCACTATGTGTAAAAGCAGCACATGTGGAATATATTTGTTCACAAGGTAAATCGCCTTTATCTTTAGGAAGGGGAATATTTTGATCTAATGGTGTAGGAATACAAGCACGATGGTTATCTTTAGCAACTATTCTATATTGAATTGGAGGATGTGTAAAAGATTGTAATACATTATCTTGTGGATTAAGAGCTAACCATTCCCATCTATTCCATCCAGTTCCTCTTAATGTACAGGGAGGATTACTAAGACGAGTAGTTTCAGCAGGTGTAAAACAATTTTTTGAAGGGAGGCCAGAACTATTAACTGGTTTACCATTTACTTTACATAATGTAGTAACACCTTGTCCACATGGTTCGCCACTAGTACAAACTGCATCAGGACATAATGGTTTATATTCATTATTAGGATCTTCAGATAATTTTCTATTTAATCCCAATAGTTCAGAATCTATATCTACTTGACTATTATCAAAATATAAACTTCTACCACGACTATTTAATCTAATAAAAGGAGTATCTGGATGACATGGGTTACAATCTACAACTGGTTGATTAAGCCTATAATTGCCAGGTTCAGATGATTCTTGGATACTTTTTTCATAAGCACGTTGATCATATTGTAATCTACTAAAACTCATTATATTATATAGTTTATATTTTTTTTATAGGAATAGAATATAGGATAAAATAATCTATATTTTAATTCTTTATTTATAAAAAAATAATACTTTAATTCTTCTTAATACAAGGGTGTTCCATAACAACTGGGTTAGGTAAAGCATTTTTATGATATTCAAAGAAATCACATGATGGTAAAGGTAGTAGTGAAAGATCAACCTCACGTTCTTTAATAGAACTGGGACCTTTTACTTTAATAACCGATTCCGTAACAGGTTTGAATTTACTTTCACGACTATTACTTAATACACGTGTTTGTCCACGTAAATCGTTTTCTAAATCAACCATATTACCATGAATAATACTGACATTATTGCCACCTACTAATCCAAACGTAGGACGGCATTTATTACAATGTTCATGTTTCATAGGATATAACATGTATCCTAAAGGTCCAGTACTTTCATTTACATTTTCTTTATAATAATTGTTATCATATAATAATCTATTACTACTCATTTATATATTAAAAACAGAAATTAATTATAAACTTCTTTATTTTAACTATTAAAATTATTAATTTAATTTATTAATTTTAACTATTTATAACTAAAAAAAATTATTCCTAATATATTAATCCTAAAATATTAATCCTAAAATATTAATCTTAAAATATTAATCTTAAAATATTAATTCTAAAATATTAATTCTAAAATAAATTTATTTTCTTGACCAAAAATCACCATCATTATTATATCCACATTTTTCTAAATATAATTGATCTTGTAATAATTGGCGACTTGGTACACCACCACGTCTCCAATCTTCAGAAGCAACTTCTTGAACTAGATTTTCAGGATTTTGGATATTATCTTCTAAACATTTTACTAATGGCGTGAAACGATTAATATTAATTCCAGACATAGTATTAGCAGACCGTTTTTGACCAGTATCTTCTGAATTATATAATACAGTCTCTACACATACATTACCAGCACCTCTACCCATATATGGGACCGTTAAATATGGTCTACTACTTAATTGATGTATTAATCTTGGATTAGTAATATTATTAGCATTACGTAATTTAGAGTCATCATCTATATTACAACCAAACATGGATGTCCAACCATGACCATCTTGATGAATTAATGTTGGATGATTATTAGCAATTCTACTTGTATTGGGAGTTTTACATTCACAATCATGGAAATTACTAATATTATATAATCCTGGTCTAATACTCTGTATACCTTGTTCATGGATAGCAGGTATATCATCATGAATATTAGTTAATTCTTGATGTTTAAAATCATCTGTATTAAATTGTGAACATTTATCAATTGGTTCTCTACTTTTTTCATTAATATTATTATTACAAGTTTGAAGATTCATTCTATAAGTATCTAAACTTTGACTTTGGGTATTGCTCCGTGTTTCTTCTTGGACAGGATAATAATTCATATATTATACTATAATATTTTATTATCGATTTGGTTGAAAACTAATATTCTCTAAACATTGTTTTCCATTATTTTCTTTACATGTTTTTCCTGTTTTATAACACCAATCAGCAAAATCACCTTGATTATTAGGAATAGTTGTTACAGGAGCAGTATAAAATTCTCGTTGTGAATTATTTTTACCAAATACATCACTTACATCACGATATAAATTAAAATTAAATTTTTGTTCTATATCTTTATTTAGATATTCTTTTTTTTCATTATTGATAGTATAAATATCCTTAATATTTTCTGAATTTCGTTGAGGATTATCTTTATAATCTAATAATGAAACATTCATAAAAGGATTTTCTTTAGTTGGCTTAACCCAATTATCACCATCATTTTGCTTTAAATCCTCAAAACCTTCTTGAATTTTATTATTTTCAGAATATACTTCTTGTGATTTAAAATATTTATTTAATAAAATAGTAACAATACATGTGATAACAAATAAGAATATATATTCTATATTACGAGTATATACTATAAGAACTATTGATATATAAAACATTAACCGTGTAGTAGCATTCATTTTTTCATTTAGTGTCATATCATCCGTTGGAAAAAACTCTACTAATCTACTCTTTTGTATTAAAATTGTAAAATCATTTAACCAAAATGGATCTGATTTTATAATTTGTGATGACATATATAAAATATATATATTATTTTTTACTTAATTCATCTAAAGCATCATTTAAAATATTATCTGGACTATCATTATCATTATTTTTAGTTTTAACCTTTTTTTCTTTCTTTTTAGCTTTCTTTTTAGCATTTTTCTTTTCTTTTGCCGTCAACTCCCTTTCCATATCTTTAGCCATATTAGCTAAATCGGGCATACCTGGTATACCACCCATTTTACCACCTTTAAATAAATTATTTAACATATTTAATGGATTATCACCACCCATTTTACCAAATTCACCCATAATATTATTTGCTTCATTAACTAAATTATCTTGATCTAAACTACCACCATCTATTTTATTTTTAACTTTATCTCCAATTGTTCCTATCAAATTCATAATTCCACTTCCTTCTATATCCATATTACCACCATTCAATCCAGACAATAATTTTTCTGGATCAATATTATCTAAATTAATTTCTTCGGAAATCTCCTTTGCCAATGAACCAATCTTTGTATCAAACAAGTCTAAATTACCTATTTTAGGTAAAAATTGTTCATCTATTCCTTCACTGCTTTTACCACCAGCTTCATCATCTAATTTAACATTATCATCTTCTTTAACTTTATAAAACATGGCAATAATTTTAGTTTTTTCTTCGTCTAATTGACTCCAGTTAATATCTGGTTTTTTACTTAATAATAACATATCTAATACATTTTCATCTTTTTGATGACAATATGAATATAAATACATATTTTGAATATATTTCCAAAAATTATTACGGGATGTTTCACTTATAGATTGCGTCCAAAGTTTATTGAATGGAATAGGATCCATAAATTTTAATTCTTTGGAAAATATTATTTCATTTTTTATTGAAATATCTTTGCTATGTTCATTACAAAATATATAATAGTCATTTATTTTATAATTTTCTATTTTAAAACTTTTTAATTCATCACTAAATTCGGGAAAAACAGTATTTAGATCATTATAAAAAGATTCTAATGTTTCATAAAATAATTTTTTGCTATCCATTTAATTATAGCTATATAAAACTTTATATCTTTAAATACGCAATTTTATTTTAATTTATCTGATAATATAACTAATACCACTAAATAATCCATTATAGCTTTTTTATTATTAATGGTTTCATCATTATAATATTTTTTAAATTTATTAATAAAAATATTATCTATAGACATTAAATATTCTTCATTGCGTTTAATTATTTCATCTTTATGTGGATATACGTTATTAATAAACTCTTTATACAATTTTTCGGAATTAGCTATTTTACCATAATATATTTGTTTTTTTAAATTACATAATTCATTATCATTTGGATATAAAGCATTTAGTTCACAAAAAAAACTATATAATTGTTTATTAAATCTATTTAAATCTATATTTAACATACTATTATCTATTAATAAATAAATCTTTAAATAAATTATTAATTTTAGTTTGTAATATTTTCGTTTGTAATATAATCATTAAATAAACTACCTGTATTGCCATTATCTAATTCTTTAATATCTACTTTTAGAAAATCATGAAGAATATATTTAATAAGCTCTTTAATATAACCTTTTACAAATAATTTATATAATCTATATCTTTCTTCATCACTATTATCAGTATATTCTTTATGACTATCAGTTGCCATTTTAAAGATATCTTCATTTTTAATTGAACACCTTAACATAATATCATTTTCCAATGGATGTGTAATTTTATATGTAATAAAATTTAAATATTTTTTATTATCTATAAGATAATATTTACCCATTTGGGATAATAGATTACCAATAGTATCATTCTCATCTTTTAGAATCATGGTAACACTTTCATAATCGGACTTTACATCATCAAACATACAAAGATTATCATTATCTAATTTATATTTATAAATATCATACAATTTTTGTTTAAGAATAATTATACTATGTTCATATAATTTATCTGGGCTCATATGATTAGACTTTAACTTCATAATTACTGTTTTTGGATCATTTCCAAATTTTCCTAATTCATAATCTCTTTCATTTTCAAAAGTAGATTTGTCCATAAATTCCCAACTAAAATAACTAATAGGGGAAAAACGACTATTTTCAATTCCCCTGCCTACTGTCAAGCCAATTTCGTTTGAAGTTACATTGTGTTTATGTGACATAACATAACTCATAAGATTAATTTCCTGATTGTTGATTTTATTGATATACTCGTTAGTTATTTCGAGTTTTTTGTCACCTTTATATAGATTTGAATATTCTCCATTTCCATTTCCATTTCCATTTTTATTTTTAATACTAAACTTATTATTATTCTGGGTTAAGCTATAAATTCTTTTATTATCTTTCCATTCTGAAATAATGTTACAATTTTCTAATTTTGAATAATAAATTGGAATGAGACCAACACGTAATTGTAGATATTCATTATGAATTGGAGATTCATTACCGTCAATTACCGAATTATTGTCCTCCAATTCAAGACCAATAATTGGTATCTCTGATAATAAAATTCTTCTAATACTATTTAGAATACACAATGGTTTTTCATTAAATGTATATTTCATCATATGAATTTTACCATTAATTTTATATTCTTTAATATCAGATTCCAGAATCTTGGGATTAGAATTAGACATTATAAATTATATAGTTATTTATTTTTAAGCAAATTTTTTTTATTTTAATTATAGATTATTTAAAATAAAATACTGCGTTATAGTCTTTTTTAATATTTGTGTTATTTAAATAAAATTATGAGTAATTTATCAAAAAACCATGTTTTATTCTACTCCGAAAGATGTTCTCATTCAGGTGAATTCAACAATTTATTATCACAAACGCAATATAAAGATGTATTTGTCCGTATTAATGTAGATTATAATAAAAATCTACCAAAATCTATCAGAAGTGTCCCCACTATTATTGTCCCTACACATAGGGAACCATTATCAGGTAATGCTGCTTTTATGTGGATTAACAGTGCTATTCAACGATCTCAAGGACAAAACGCAGTAGGATCTGGACCAGTGCCACAAAGAAGTAATAGTCAACAACACAGAGAAAATACAAATAAAGATGATGATGATGTATCACCTTTTTTTGCATCAGAAATGAGTGGTAATTTTTCAGATGGTTTTTCATTTTTAGATAATAATAATCCAATTTCACATCAATTTTCATTTCTTGGTGAAAATGAAATAACACAAGAAACAGTTGCTAAACAAAATAATTCTACTGGTAATTCACGTATTGATGCTAGAATGGAATCTATGGATAATGACTATGAACGTCTTATTCAACAACGTAATAATGATATTGGTCAATCTATTGAGAGACACTAATATTATTTTGGACTAACTTATATTCCAAATTACGTTTCAACAAATAATATTGTTTATATACTGGTAATTTCAAAAAATAAATATGAATACCCCTATAATTAATAGACGGGCGCCTTAATTCAGGTTCATCCTCCTCATTACTATTTTTATTTTTTTGCTCTTCTTTCTTTTTTGTCCATTCAGTCATCAACTCTTTATAGAATTGATGAAGCTCAAAAATAGGTGTCTTTAGATGTTGTGGAATTTCTACAAATACCTTATCTTTTTTTACCATATTATAAATATTCAAAATATCATTAATAATATTCTTAATTTCAGATGACAAAAAATAATCATCATCCTTAAATTCTGGATAAAATTTAAAATATTCACGATACTTCTTTTTATCATTCTCCTTTCTCAACTCCAAAATTCTATATAGATTATTCCTCTGATTACCCCTCAAATCTTTTACCATATTATACGCTTTCCCTTTACATTTAGTCCTCTGACTATTATCATCCTTATTATAAAGCATAAATCCTTCATTATTATACACCAGGGTTTCAAGAGTATTATCTAATTCCTCATATGATTTCATATCATAAATAATTGGTTGTCTGAAACCAATATCCTTCTTTTCAAAAGAAAACGTTTTCATATTTCTACTATGAACATGAACCAATTCACACTTATCATTATTACTTACAATCCTATTTTCAGGATGAACAAGAACAAACGTATATGTATAATCATGATCCAATGTATTTAAATCATAATCCCCCTTAGATTCCATAAAAAGATCCAAAAAAGATCGTTTACTATAAAAATGCGAATCTGCCGCATTAATCATCGTCTTAGTGCTTACTCTCCAACTATCTCCATAATAAAATAGGTTTACCATAGTGCCATCAATAGATTCTTGAACTTGAACATTTTCAAAATTATTCTGTTTACGGAATTCATCATTATTAGTCTTACTATCTAAACCATAACATAAAACTTCAAGACTATCCTTATTAATAATCATACCCCTCAAATATTTATAAAAATCACAATCAAAATTAGTAACATCGCGCTTATACGAGATTAAAACCATGTCATCTACTTCTCTTACAGTAAAATTGTGGGGATCTTTGCCCAATGCGAGAACAGAATCTAAATTTCCAAGAGATGGAATCAATTCAAAAAGCTTTACCATTTATAATACTTTATAATTATATTTTTAAATATAAAAATATCTTTAAATATAATAATACATATAAGAATGAGTGAAATTAATATATCTGAAAAATTTAAAAAATTTAAAAAGTCTGATGTATTTATAATATATAGTAAAAAAATAAATTATAATAATCATAAAGCAATATTATTAAAAAATGAACATAAAAAGATACAATGTATAATGTTAGATGGTCCAAAAGTGGGTCAAACATTAGATATTGATTTTACAAAAAGTCCAAATGAAATAGAGTGTACTGATATTTTGCCAGAAAAAATATTAAAATTAAATTTACAAAATAATTATGAACAAACGGATAGTAGTATAGAATATGATATTGATTTTTCAAATATACAGAATGGTGATATTCAAAATAATAATAATATATATTTTATAGAACAGTTTTTAAAAACTAAAAATAATAGTTATAAAAATGGATATAACTATATAAATGAAGATATAAATAAAAGGGCAAAATATATTTGGGAAACAATATTATTAGAACAAATTAATAAAAATAATAATACATTCAAATTTGATCTACAACAAAAATTATTTAGTAATAATTTTGTAAAACCAATTTTTATTAATAAATCAATAACATATACTCTGCCATCAAAAGAAAATAAAAAACATGTTTTACCATTAAATTATGATCAAGAAGTAATTGTAAATATTAATAAAGTTATTGATAAATATGATAATTTATCAACTAATATGGGAATTCATAGTAAAACATATTATTCTATTACTGACGAAAAATATAAAAATGATAATTCTCTAAGTATTGATGGTAAAACTGGAATACAACTAAATAAAAATACAATTGTTCCAGATAAACCATATTTAAAAAAATATAATATCAATACATATTCATATAATAATTTTAATAGAGCTAATAGAAATGGTTATAATCTAATCATAAAGAATAATATTATTCAAAAAGGTATTAATCCAGATAATTATAGCTTCAATAAAACTAATATAGAAACACCTTTTATTACATATAGAGATATATTAAATACTGATAATATTGGTAAGGAGTGTAAAGGAACTAATAAAGAGGATAATATTAATTTATATACAAAAGACGACATACATAAACTATTTACAAAAAGATGTAGTCAATATCCAATTATTTATAGACATAGTCAATATAATAATGTTTCAGAATTATGTGGATTTATGATTAATTCTATTAAAAATATAGATTCTGATTATGGAATTTTTAATGAAATAACGCCTGAAATATCTGATTTATTAAAAACATCCATAATTGGAAAAAACATTTCTATATTTCAAAGTAAACAATTATTTAATGAAAAGATAAGGGGGATAGAAAATGAACATATAATAAAATCTACTAATTATTATTATTTAAATCAATTAGAAACAGTAGATATTGATTATGAAAAAAATAATGTAATATTATTTAATAAAAATATAAATGAAGCCGAATATTATAATGGAATAGATATAATTTATAAAAGTTTACAAAAATATATTGTTAGCTATTTAAATAATTATAAAATTAATAATTGGAGCATCTTATTATATAATTTAAATAAATTAAATTTTGATATTGATAGCATATCAGAATACCATAATATAATTATTGAAAAAATTAAAAGAGATACACATCTTATAAAATGTATTAATAGGGATAATATTATAAAATGTAAAAAATATAATGAAATTGATAATATAATTAATAATTTTGAAAGAGAAATAAATATTTTTAGTAATACTAATAATAATACTAATACTGATGATTCTGTTATTTTTAGATCATTCTTACAAAAATTTAATATAATTTTGGATAATATGAGTATACAGTGTAAAAAAATATTATGTAGTCGTTTAAATATAAAATATTCAGGCAATGATACTATTTTATTAACTATTTATGATAAATTTAAAAAAAATATAAATGCTACATTCTTATCATATTTTAAAAATAATAATATTAATTTATCATTAGATTTAAAATATAACGCAATAATTACGGATATTGATAAATACTATAATAATATATTCCCAATACACCAAGTTAACACTAAAAATTATTTTTATAATAATAAGTTTAATAATAATCATTATAGTGACATACAAGTGCTATATTTGTTTGATAAACTAAATGATAGGGGTGATTATATAATGAATTTATTAAAAAAAATAGAATTATCCAGATTAGAAAGCTCCGATATATCATATTATATAAAAAAATATTTCTATTATTTTGATAAAGCACATGGTATTAAAGAAGATGATAATACTAATATATTAGCAAATTTATTAAAATCAAAAAATACCGATTGGATTGCCTTAATAGATAAAGAATATGAGATACTTAAAAATATATTTGTAACACAATTAAAATTGGCATCTATTACCATATTTAATTGTAGAGGGTTTAATATAAAAAAAATCTATACAAATATGCGTGGTTTATTTAATGATAATACTAAATCGGAAATAGAAGTTGATAAAAATTTTGATATTAACAATGGAATAAATAAATTATTAGATATATTTAAAAAAAAAGAAAAAGATTGGCAATCTAATTTATCAGAATTTATTAATGATATAAAAGATTTATATCCATTTTATTCAGATGGGGAAATTCATGGAATTGTAAATAGTTTAAATAAGGATAGTAATTCTAAATCATATATTAAAAATGGCGATACATCACTTGTATTAGATGGCGATAAAAGATATATTTATATGTATAATAAAGATAAATGGGAAGCTATTAATAAGGATAGTGTAATAGCCATGCCTGATTTATGTAATGGTCCTGGTATGACTATTGATAATCTATTAAATTTTGATGATAAAGAATGTATACAAATTAGTCTTAAAAAAGAAGATATATTATCGGCTTCTAAATATTTTTCAGATGAAAATATTGAAGGTGTTGAAAAAATATGTATTCCTAAACATCTATTTAAATTATTTGTTCTTATGAAAAATAAAAAAAATAAATTAGATGAAATACGTAAGTGTAAAACTATATTAGGAGACTATACTAAATTTAAAAAGGAATTAGATAATTATACCAAAAAAGGTATACGTCAATTAAAAAAACTAAATAGCTTTGATTTTAAGAAATATAGTAATCAAAATATTGTAACAAGGAAATATGATGAAAAGGAAAATCTTTATTTTAATGTAATTCTCAAAATACCTAATTTTTATGAAAGGCTTGAAGAAATTAAAAAATTTAGAGATACATATTGTAATCAAAAAAGAGAAAATAAAAGAAAGGAAGGAGAAGGAGAAGAAGAAGGAGAAGGAGGAAAAGAAGAAGGATATACTTTATATAATTATGGTAGTTATATTAATATTTGTGAACATTATGATATTCTATTTAGATCTATTCATGCTATAGATAATAAATCAAAAATGGAATTAATGGATAATTTAATACATAAATATTCAGAAGGTGAAAATCTTGATGCTCATTATTGTAAACATTGTGGTGAATATTTATGTAATTTAGATTATGAATCATTTGAAGGTTTTACAAGTGATAATCATGTTGTTAATTTTAGAGAAGAAGAAGACAAAGAAAAGGAAAAATCTGTAATAAATTCTGGTATAAAAACATTAAATATTAAAATAAAAACATTATTAGAGACAAGTAATAATCAATTAGGTAACCAGTTAACATCATTAAATGATGAACAAATAATAGAAATAGAAAAATATTATGAATTGTTACAAGCTGATAAATATATAGATGATAGAATAAAAACTAACTATTTAGAATTATTAGAAAAATCTTTATCAGATAAAGCATATACTAAAATTTTTAATACAAAAATAATTGATTTTTTTAAAAAAAAATATGATAGTAATCAATCTTTTAAATTAGAAGATGATGGTAATAAATCTATTGAATATTTAGCAAGATTTACATTTAATAAATATATAAAAGGTTTCAATATAGAATGGATTATTGAGAATAAGGAGTATTTTATAGATTCTTTAAAATTAGAAGAAATGTTAATATATATCAAAAAGCAAAAAAATATACCTGATAATGTATTTACACGTAAATGTATAAAAATTAAAGATAATAATAAAAATGAGATTAAAGCATTTATTGAAATTATTAAAATTATGTCAAAGTTATTTAATAACAACATAAATGATAATCGCATTGATAAATTAAAAAGTAAAATAGATAAATTTATCATCGTTAGAGAACAAGATCACTCTTCTAAATCAGATAAACGTAAACAAATAAAAAAAAATAGTTTTAATATTAAGAAAGAATATAATATTAAAACAATAAATAAAGTAACACTCAACATTGGAACTGAAGATAAAGATGACGATGACGATGACGATGAAGATGAAGATGA
>CERI01117554.1_pt1 | contig 15116 bp, 5 predicted proteins | sample 350261 | NCBI WGS metagenome assembly CERI01 (sample SAMEA2620979, study PRJEB7988) | marine metagenome | isolation source: saline water (ENVO:00002010), including
ACATTGCTTTGAATAATTCGGTTGGTTTGTAGTAAAAACTGTTGTCTAACTTATTAATTCCCGACTCGATAATTTCAAATGCCTCTAACGGTGTAATGTCTGATTTAGAAGAGGAAACTATATTATGTTGATTCTTAATATTGTTGATAATATAGCTAAATGCTACTGGTATATGCACTACTGAATTATCGGTATTTCTAAATATATGTTTTATAATGTCATTGCGTTTTTTAACAAAATAATCAATGTACTCCTTCTCTTTTATTTTCAATTCAGACTGTTGTTTCTTATATTTTTTAAGAGCCTCAGGTGCGAATGTCATTTTCAACAAATCCTTATCAACAGGAAACGTTAAATACATATAAATTTCGTCCAGATTCATCTTACAAATGGGAATGGACTGGTTTTCTACTTTAGTAGTATCAATGTTGTCATCACCATATCTAAATTGTATAATCTTATTTTTATTATTTCTAACTGTCCCGTCATATGCACTGTAGATATCTTCCATTCCTTTAATCAATCTTCTTTGGATGTATCCAGTTTGAGATGTTTTGACAGCTGTGTCAATCAAACCTACTCTACCGCCCATAGCATGGAAGAACAACTCTTCTGGTGTTAATCCTGTAATAAAGGAATTTTCCACAAATCCACGCGCATTTGGCGAGTCGTCGAATTTCGTAAAGTGTGGAAGTGTTCTGTTATCGAAGCCATATGGTATGCGTTTACCGTCAACGTTTTGCTGACCTAAACACGAAATCATCTGTGAAATATTAATATCACTGCCTTTTGATCCCGCGTTCACCATGATAACGAAGCGATTAGATGCACTTAAACTTTCTTTGCCAATTTTACCAGCCTTAGCATTAGCTTCATTTAAGATATTATTAATTCTCGTTTCGAATTCTTCCACATTCTTTTTACCTGTGTTGTTTTCAAAGACACCTAGATGTGTCTCGTCAATCAACTCTTTGACTTCTTTCTTTTTATCAACAATAATTTGCGATATAGTGGCATTAGTTTTTTCGTCAGCAATAAGATCACTTATTCCTACACTATAACCACTAATTTTCATATATTCATTAACAATGAATTGTATGTTATCTATAAAATTCGCCGAGGCCATTGAACCATAATCGTTGAAGATTCTATGAATCAAACCTTTTGTTCCAGAACCTAAAACACTTTTGTCGATTTGTCCTCTAATATATTTACCATTTTGAATTTCAATAATATTATTACTTGTTTTCTTATCCTCACCTTCTTTAAACTGCTTTGTCTTTAGATTCAATGACATGGGGGGGATAATTTGCGATAATATATCAAAGTTATTAATCATCTCCTTTTTATTGAACATATCACTATCAATATTATTAACATTTATCATTAAACTCATAACCTCTCTTGGTGTAAAAGATATATCTTTTCTAGAGAATCTGTAACAACCCAAAAGCGAGTCCTGAAATATACCAATAATGGATTGATTGTTTGCAGGACTAATGATTTGATTATGGACCGCAGCAAGATTTCTTAATTCTGTTTCTGCTTCCACATCTTGAGGCATATGTAAGTTCATCTCATCACCATCAAAATCCGCATTATAAGGTTTAGTACAGCCAACGTTCATTCTAAATGTATCGCCTTTTGGTAAAATTTTGGCTATATGTGACATCATGCTCATTCTGTGAAGCGTAGGCTGTCTGTTAAACAATATAGCATCGCCATCCATCATGTGTCTATGAACGACGTCGCCATTTTGTAATACAACGGAATTTCTATCAATATATCTTAGCGATATACTGTCTCCGTTTTTCCTTTGAAGAATTTTCGCGCCAGGATAAACATCCGGACCATTCTGTATTAGTTTTAGCAAAAACTTCTTATTTGTATCGTTGACATAAACTGGTTTTGTAATATTTTTTGCAACCTTGATAGGAATACCCAATTCTCTAATAGAAAGATTTGGATCAGGCGTAATAACGGATCTTGCACTATAATCTACGCGTTTTCCCATAAGATTCCCTCTTACACGACCCTGTTTTCCACTTAATCGTTCTTTAATAGCTTTGAGTTGTCTACCAGAACGCTGTGCAACTGAAGCTACACCAGGGATTTTATTATCCACCATTGTAGCTACATAATACTGTAGAACCGTACTCCAATCTTCAATTACGCTGGCTGATGCATTTTGCTGGATTTTTTCTTCCAATGTTTTGTTAGCCTTTATAATATTAACGAGTATATGACTTAAATCGTCCTCACTTCGCTGTTGGGCATCATGTTTTACAGACGGTCGAACCGCAGGCGGAGGCACAGCTAAAGCCTGACATATCATAGAATCCGGCCTTGAAAATAAGGAACTGAAACCCATAAAATTAACATCTTCGTCAGAAATTCGTTTGAAAATTTTTAAAACCATTTCAGGAGTTAGTTTCATACTTAGATTATCGCCACCCTCATTAGAGCTATCCATATTTTCCCACTCCGCAAAAATAGTAGATAAACCTTCTTTTCTAATCTTAGCTGGTTGTTTACATCCGCATCCATCCCCAGTCAAATCGCCGCATCTTTTAACTTTGCTTGCTAATGTAAAAACATGACTCCACCTTTTTTCGCCGTCCATTTTAAGTAAAGAACCCGCATTTTCTTTGTTAATCAAAAGTTTACTACATTTAACACAAACACATCTAAGTATTTTAAGAATAGTTGTTAAATACTGTATATAGTATACAGGTTTAGCTAATTCTATATGCCCAAAATAACCCGGTGTATCTATATAGTTGTGTCCATCTGTAGGACAAATAAACCCAGGTTCGAGAACACCCATTCTTGGATCGAATAAGCCACCAATAACAGGTTTACCGTTTATAAACGTGTCTCGTGATGTGATATTAGCCACAGATTGTTTTCTAATTTCTTCAGCAGATAGAATGCTAAACTGTACACCCATTATTTTTGAACATCTAGGATTTTTTTCCATAACCTCCTTATATTTATAGGATAATATTTAGATCGTTTCAATTTATTAAATTAAAATAAAATTGAAAGTATATAAATATTTATTATTATCAGTATATTAATATGGCTCCAACTAAAGATATTAAAAAAAAGAATCGTTACAACCTTCGCAGTACGAAAAAAAAGGAGCTTGAAACAAAATTAAAGAGTAATTCCAAGGATTCTGATTCTGAACAAGGATCGGAAATTTCCAGTGAAGATGAGATGGATCACAAGGAATATCAAAAATTTCTTTCAAAACTATTTCCTTCTAAACACATGACCGAAAAAGTTAAAGCAACCAATACTGAAAAATCCAAAAAAAGCAAGACCAAGAGTAAAACTAAGGCTAAGGGTAAATCGAAAAAGTCTTCGGAAGAGGAAGAGGAAGAGGAAGATGAGGAAGAACTGTGGGAAACGGAGGAAGACGAAGACGAAGACGACGACGATGACGATTTTATTGATTCAAAAGGAAATTTTAATATTATTTTTACAATTGGATCTACAGACGAAGGATATGACGAGGACGAGGACGAGGACGAGGACGAGGACGAGGACGAGGACGAGGATGAGGACGAGGACGAGGATGAGGATGAAGACGAGGAAGAGGACGAGGAACACGAGGTAGAGGAAAAAAACAAGAAAAGTAAAAAGGATAAAGATTCTAAAAAGTCGGATCTAGATTTTCTTGAAAATATTAAGTCTATGATTAAAACACAGAAAGGTGATGGTAAACTTAGTAAAGTTTTAAAAGATTACCAGGAATGTATTAATGATGATTTAAAAGCGATCAAACAAGAGGAAAGGAAAAAAGATAATAAAGTAAAACAAAAGAATTTCAAAAAATTCAATAAATTAATTAAAGCAAAAAATGTACTGAATGATTTTAAGTATTTCAAAAAGATGGATGTAGAGAGCCAGCAGAAAATTCTTAAGAAATTGGAAACGGTTAATAGTATTTCGACTACAACCAAGCCGTATAGAATTACACTGCTAGAATCTGAAATCCCTGAATTGTATAAATCTATTGCTTTACGTAAAATAAACACATTAAAGTATCTATCGCCAGGTGAGGGAGAGTATAATAAAGTTAAAAATTGGGTGGACACCTTTATGCAAATTCCATTTAACAAACATTGTGATCTTCCAGTAAATATAGATGATGGAAAAGATAAATGTCACGACTTCATGTCGAAAGCCAAGCAAAGTTTGGATGAAGCAACTTTTGGATTAAATGATGCGAAAATGCAAATCATGCAGTTTATTGGGCAACTAATTTCTAATCCCAATTCGGTAGGAACCGCTATTGCTATTAAAGGTCCTATGGGAACAGGTAAAACTACATTAGTTAAAGAGGGTATTAGTAAAATATTGGGTAGACCGTTTGCCTTTATTGCTCTTGGTGGTGCAACGGATAGTAGTTTTCTTGAAGGACACAGTTATACCTATGAGGGTTCAACCTCGGGTAAAATAATAGATATACTCATTAAAAGCAGATGTATGAATCCGGTAATTTACTTTGATGAGTTGGACAAGGTAAGCGATACTCCTAAAGGCGAAGAGATTATAGGAATTCTTACTCATTTGACGGATACTAGTCAGAATGATAAGTTTCATGATAAGTACTTTTCCGAAATAGAATTTGATTTGAGTAAAGTTCTATTTATATTTAGCTACAACGATGAAGATAAGATTAATCCAATCTTAAAGGATCGTATGTACAGAATACAAACCGCTGGATACAATGTTAAACAAAAAGGTACAATTGCAAACGATTATTTAATTCCTAATGTAGTGAAGAATGTTAACTTCAATAGTGAAGAAATCATTATTCCAGATGATACATTAAAATATATAGTCGATAATTATACAAACGAAGAGAAAGGCGTAAGAAACCTTAAGAGGTGTATAGAGATTGTATACACTAAACTTAATTTGTATCGTCTTATGAAACCAGATACAAATCTATTTGAAGAAGATATTTCGTTAAAGGTAGAATTTCCGTTTACAGTTACACCGTCGATAGTAGATAAATTAATTAAAAAAGAAGAGACTAATGATACATATAAGAGCTTTTATATGTAATTATTCATTCCAAGAATAAGAATTAAATGGTGCCACAATAATATTATTAATATTGTTTTTATAATATTGTAACTCCTTATCTTTAACGCTGTTATTAAGATTATTAGGATATAAAGTTAAATTATCCATATATTTTCTATTTTTGGAATTAATCTCTGGTTTGTAACCATAACAGTTAACGCCCAGTTTTACATCCTTATTTTTAACATGTCCTCCATTAATACCAGGTCGTCCACATATATTTTTATATTTACTGTTTTTCTGCAATTTTTCCCATGTTTTGTATTGAGTTGGAAATAATGCCATTTCATTTTTTGACCAACCATAACTGCACCACTCCGCTCCATTCTTGTATGCTTTTTCCACATCTTTAATATCAGCAAGTTCCGAATCATATGCTTTACATACAGCTGTTGCGTCCTTGTATTTATATATGTTTTGCGGTAAATGAAATACTTCTTTCTGTCTTTGTATGACTACAGGAGCTTCTTGTACCTCGTTTTCAACAACGATTTCCACTTCTGGAGTTGCATCATCGCCTATTTCTAAATTGGCGGTGATATCAATTCCTAGTAAATAATTTAATAGAACCATCATTGTTATTACTAAAGCAAAGGAAATCATCAAAATTTCTATTAACTTATACATTGGGTTGTCTGAATCTGAATTCGATTTGTTAAAAACGGCCGTATTGAAAAAACTTACAAATACAAATAAAACTATTATAGCTAAAAACGATAGCAAGTATGTGACCGAATTAATATTTACCGTATTTGTCTTGACGGTTGAATATTCGTCATTATTTGTATTTATTTTAGTTAAATTAGGTAAATTACTAAAATAATTATTTAAACTTTTTGTATAATCACTCATTCTTTATATATAGTATTAATTTTTTTTTCTATAAAAAAGACAGTAAGCGTTAGGTGTTATCAAATTGTAAGTGTCCGCTATTTCTTCAACTGTGGTATCATCATATAAATACCAATTTTTATTCAAATTTTTAACATATGCATTGTAGTGACCTCCTCTTGTTCCACCTAGATGGTTACATATACCAAATAAATCATATACATATTCACTGGCGTTATATCCTTCTACATACTTTCGCATATCCAGATTTTCTATTGGGAAATCTATAAAGACGTTATCCTTGTCTAAATTATTATTGAATCTTTTAAAGTCTATTATCATTATTTGAGGTAAGCTCCATATTCTGAATCTTTTAATAACGTTTTCTTTTGAACCCGTTTCTTCATTAAACCATGCATTGTCGTCTTTTAGAATTTCTTCTCCTAAATAGTTATCGAAACAGTCATAAATATTTACATGTTTTTTATTGGGTATAGACAAACTAATGTTCATAAATGGTTCGGGACAAGAACTAAGTATTTTGTCATTTTTAATAGATATTATATTCGAGACATGTATTCCATAAAAATATGTTAATATTTCTGAAAATTCATTTTTGTACATATTTTTCATCATTTCATAACAAGCTTTTGCAACTTTGTCTTTATCGTTTTTAATATTGCCGTCTATTGACATATTTACCTTTCGTGCTAAAGCGTTATGGAAACAATCTATAACAAACAACAAAAACTCAGGTAAATCATTTTGGGCTATACCCGTAAAAATATCTTTATCTTTTACTCTGGATATTTTTCTAATAGTATTGATAAATCTATTAGGACATATGATACAATTGTCTTTAAAGACAAGTTCTCGTAAATTATTCCACTCTATTAACAATATGCTGTCAGGTATATTGTTTACTTTTTTATTTAATTCTATTCTATCCATTAATATATTAAGTTCATATACGTTGAATAAACACTGTATAGCAGAGTTTATAAAACAGGTATTTCCTAGATTCTGCAAACCTGTTATTCCTTTGCCGGCATACTTTTCCATAATTATAGAGAGTTAATATATTTAAACATATTTTTATTATATTATAATTATATGACTAATAATTTGCTTGCAAGTTATTTAAGTTATTCCAGAGAGAATCAAAGATTGTATCGATATATTTTGGAAAATTCCATGGACAACGAAAGGTCTTTGTCATATATGGTAAATAGAGAGTTGGAAAATGGACGAGGTAGAACTTTTATTAGACCTAGACAGAATACTATATTTAGACCTGTGAGAAGTTATAATTCCGAACGTGAAAACAATAATCAGTCTAGAGGTCCAAATGTAGTTCAAAGCAATTTCTTCAATCCTGTTAGTGTTTCGCCTACAGTTGAACAAATTAATAATAACTGTACGGTGCTACAGTATTCCGATCTTAGTAACGAAGAAAAATCGCAATACAGCTATTGTACTATAACGCTGAACCAATTCAATGAAAACAGTACTGTTATGAAAATAAATCACTGTGGGCATATTTTTTCGGAAGATGGTTTAAGACAGCATTTTAATAATAGCGTTAGATGTCCTATATGTAGGCATGATATTCGAGAACGAACTAATAGTGATAGCGAGAATGAATCTAACAGTATTATTAGTTTATTTAACGCATTAAGGACGAATTCGCAAAGTAATACAGATTTGTCTGGCAATAGTATTAGCGTAGATATGTCAAATAATGTATTACATATTACTTATTCGTTGTACGCATAAAGAATATAATTATAATTAAAATTGAATAGAACTATAATTATATAAGGTAATATAATTGAATGTCCTGTTACGACATAAAACTTGTAGATTTTAAAACCACAGATGTAGAAACTACCGATGGGGAAACTGCATATGGTAAGTGCAATTTTCACTTCAATATCCAAATTTTTGGGATTAACGAAAAGAGGGAAACTTTTTCCTTATCAATAAACGATTTCAATCCTTATTTCTTCGTAAAAATCCCCACAAAATTTAGATGGAAAAACAGTGATAAAAATGAGTTTATGGATTATATTAAAGCAATTATTGGCGAGTATTATGAAGACAGTATACACGATTCCGTAATTATTAAGAAAAAAATGCTATACGGATTTGATGGTCAAAAGGAACATAACTTTCTTTTATTGAGTTTCAAAAATATGCGGTGTTTCAATAAAGTGAAAAATTTGTGGTATGAAGAAAATAAGGATATTGTAAATAGGTTTGATAAAAATAGAGGTGCATGGTGTCTAAAAAAATCCGGATTTAAGTACAAAAAAGAAAGTTTCCATTTATTCGAATCAAATATTACACCTATATTAAGATTCTTTCATCGTAAAAATATAAGTCCATCTGGATGGATACGTGTATTCAATAAAGACATAGATAAGGTTTTCGATAAAGTATCTAATTGCAAATATGAATTCAAGGTTTCAGGTAAAAAGATAGAATCGCTTCCCGAAAAAGATAGTATGGTTCCTTACAAGATATGCAGTTTTGATATAGAAGCGAGTAGTAGTCATGGTGATTTCCCTTTGGCAATTAAAAAGTACAAAAAGAATGCCTTTAATTTTATGGAAATATTGGAAAAAAATTATGATTTGGATATTTCTAATCTGTTAACAAGATTTATTAACACTATGTTTGGTTATGACAATCTCGAAAACGTAGAAAATGTTTATCCAAAAAAACAACCATCTGAAAGTCAATTGGCTGCGATAATAGAAAATATGTTGTCAAAAAATATTTTGGAGTTTGAAGTAGACAAAGAAGACAACATAGAGGAAGCCGAAGAAGAAGACGACGAAGAGGAAGAGGAGTCAGAACTTAAAAAAACAAGGGCAAAAAAATGCGATGTTAATAAAAAACTGGTGGATAATTTGAAAGACAATTATGTAAGAGAAAGAAAGGTTGAAATCATTAAAAGAGCATTCAACAGTGATTTGCCTGCGTTAGAAGGCGATAAGGTTACATTCATAGGATCTACCTTTATTAATTATGGCGAAGATAAACCGTACTTAAATCATTGTATAGCCTTGAATAGCTGTAGTGAAGTAAATGGATCGGTTATAGAATGTTATAATAAAGAAAAGGAGGTTTTATTCGCTTGGCAAAAGTTAATAGAAAGAGAAGATCCTGATATTGTAATTGGATACAATATTTTTGGTTTTGATTATTCATTTATGTTTGATCGAGCAATGGAGCATGGACCTGATTGCGTTTCAAAGTTTTTGAAATTAACCAGAAACAATAATGATTCGGCGGGGATGCCTCCAGATCCGACTGGCTGGCGTAAACAAAAAGACTGGAAAATTCAGGAAACTACCACGTTTCTTGCTAGCGGAGAACACAATTTAAAGTATTTCAATATGACAGGAAGATTACAAATAGATTTGTATAATCTTTTTAGAAGAGATTATAATTTGGATTCATACAAGTTAGATTGGGTATCGGGTTATTTTATCGGTGATTCGGTAAAAAATATAGAGTACATAGATGGGAACACTATTATACATACTAAAAATATGCATGGATTGGAAAATAATAACTATGTGGTTTTTGAGGAAATAGGTCATTCAAGCGATCCTTTTATGAATGGAAAAAAATTCGAAGTTTTTGATATTAATTTTGATGATGGTAATTTTAAGATCAAAGAAACTATAAAGCCTAATATGCAAAAAAGTGTTAAATGGTGTTTAGCAAAAGACGATGTATCTCCACAAGACATCTTTAATTTAACACGCAAGGGTCCCGATGAAAGGGCCATTGTCGCAAAATATTGTATTCAGGATTGCAACCTAGTTCAGAACTTGTTAAGTAAAATTGACGTAATTACCGGATTTATAGAAATGGCCAAGATTTGCAGCGTTCCAATGAGTTATTTGGTATTGCGAGGTCAAGGCATAAAACTAACTAGTTTCATTTCTAAAAAATGTAGGGAAAAAGGTGTGGTTATTCCTGTATTGGATAAATCGCTAGACGCCGACGGATATGAAGGCGCAATTGTTTTAGACCCTAAGTGTAATATCTACTCAGACGACGACCCAGTTGCGGTTTGTGATTACAGTTCTCTTTATCCGTCTTCTATGATTAGTGAAAATATTTCACACGACAGTAAAGTTTGGACGAAAGAATATAATTTGGATGATGAGTTAATACATGAAACCGGATATAGAGATTCAAGCGGTAATTATATTTTTGATAATTTACCGAAATATAAATACGTAGATGTTACCTATGACACCTTTGAAAAAATAAGGAAAACACCTAAAGGAGCCGAAATTAAGATTAAAAAGGGTTACAAAATATGCAGATTTGCACAGTTTCCAGAAGGCAGAGCCGTAATGCCATCGGTTTTGGACGAATTATTGGCTGCTAGAAAAGCCACAAAAAAATTAATTAAAACGGCGCCCAACGAGTTTATGGCAAATATTTATGATAAAAGACAGTTATCTATCAAATTAACCGCCAATTCGCTTTATGGACAATGTGGTGCTAAAACTAGCACCTTTTATGATAAAGATGTAGCTGCTTCCACAACCGCTACAGGTAGAAAGCTACTTATTTATGCAAAAAATATAGTAGAAGAGGTCTACAAAAACAAGGTCTGTGAAACCAGTAAAGGTAATGTTAATGTGGACGCGGAGTATGTTTATGGGGATACAGATTCCGTATTCTTCAAATTTAATCTTTCTGATTTATCAGGTAATAAGATAGTCGGTAAAGAAGCGTTGGAAATGACTATAGAACTAGCACAAGAAGCAGGTAATCTAGCGTCTAAATTCTTGAAATATCCACATGATTTAGAGTATGAAAAGACATTTATGCCTTTCATATTACTATCCAAGAAACGGTATGTTGGGATGTTGTATGAAACAGACATAAATAAATGCAAACGTAAGAGTATGGGTATTGTATTGAAACGTCGTGACAATGCTCCTATAGTTAAGGACGTTTACGGAGGAATAGTAGATATTTTGATGAAAGACCAAGATATCGACAAAGCGGTTGAATTTACAAAAACGTCTATAACAAATCTGGTGTCAGGCAAAGTCGCATTAGACAAACTAGTAATAACAAAATCTCTAAGATCTAATTACAAAAATCCAGATCAGATTGCACATAAAGTTTTGGCAGAAAGAATCGGTAAAAGAGATCCTGGTAATAAACCTAAACCTGGTGATCGCATCAAGTTTGCTTATATTAAAAGCGACGAAAAGCTGCAAGGAAATAGAATTGAAACTCCTGAGTTTATTATCAATAATAATTTGGAAATAGATTATTCGCATTACATTACAAATCAAATTATGAAACCATGTCAACAGGTGTTTGCATTAGTTTTAGAAAAGTTGCCAGAACACAAAGATAGAATCGAAAAATACGATCAAAAATTAGCATCGGTAAAGGATAAATATGGTGAGGATGAAGAAAAATGTGATAAAAAAGAGGAGGAATTGAGATGCAAAGAAATAAAGGAGATCATTTTCGATACATTTATTCCAAAAAAGACGAGGGCAAAAAAAGTTGAGACCGATGTACCAGCCTTTTATCTTTAACGTTTAACTTTTGTATTTCGTCTGTTTATTTGTTTAGTTTTAATCCATGACTTATAATCTGGATATTGATTCTGATAATTAGCTAACCCAAAATCAGTAACCTTTTTTCCCATATCAGGTAGTCTCATTTTTTTAATTGACATACTTTGATTTGTTCTTATCATAGAATATTTAGGTATTATGTTATTCTTTACAGTAGGCTGTTTTATAACATAAAAAGTTTCTCCATCTACATCGTTTAATATTAAAATAAGTTGATTATTTTCTTTTAATTTAGTGGTAGCAACTATCATTACAGGCAACTTGTAATACTCCGAAAGGATCCATAAATCTAAATTTGTTAAGTAATAATGGTCTGAAATTATTATATCTTCTAAATTATGACTATTCTGTAACGACAATTTAAATAAATCACCTTTACCTTGTTCGGTAAATATTGGATATAAAATATGCGATGGGGATATTTTACTGTATTCGTTATTTAATACAGTTTTAAGATCATTAATATCTACATCTTTATCATTATAGTCTTTAATAATATCTATAAACAATTGGAAAGTACATAATTCACTATTATTATATACGATTTCAAAACTATCCTTTGTGAAATTCTTTGCTAATATCTTGCTTTTAATAGTAGGTAACGTAACAGTGCATTCAGATGATACAGCCTTCTCTTTTAACAAACTAACATTATTGTCGTAGGTCAAACTAGTATTAGGTTGTATGTCATCGAATACATTGTTTTTGGTGTAAAAGTTGTCCTTTTTAGCTACCAGTTTTTCAAAATACTCTTGTGTTAATAGTGTATCTATTAATATAATTTCATTTTCTTTTAGATTGTACCCAATCTTCTTCAAAGAGAGATATACCTGAGGTTTTAATAAAAAGTCTCTTATAAATTTATATCTTAAAAGTTCATCTGCTAATCTTCCATAGTAGATTTTTTCATTGTCTACTTTGTTTATCAAATGTTTTTTAGGTATAATAATCATACAATTATTATTGTCGGTTAAACAGAACTTCTTGTCATCACAATCTGGACTATTGTAACATACTCCAATTTCATCAATAAAATCTTCTATTTTATCATCTGTATCCTCTATAAATCTTATATGAAACTTCGTAAGTTCTTTAAGCGTCTTTATTATAAGTGCCATTTTATTAGTATACAATTCGTCATCCTTAATAAAATTATCGATTTCTTCTCTATACTTATAATTTGCAGGATCATTCAACAGCAATTTTATGGTTATTCTAAAAACATTATAAAAATTTGTCTCCATTTTGATTTTTTTAATGTAACTTTCACGTTCCTTGTCATTACCTTTTAGTGTAGCAATTTCTGCATCTACCATAACATGGTTATTATCTGATATAGCAGTCAACTCGTCATTGTAGATATTCTCTGTTGGACGATTAATCATAACAAACTGATTGGTTTCTGTAAGTATGCCTACTATTAAACCGTCTTCTAAAACTTTATACAATGGTTTACAAGGTATTCCCTTCTTAGCTGTTAAAGTCAAAAATTGTTTAGTATTTGAGTAATCGTTCCATATATCAATTGAGTCCATAAATTTATAAGGAATATCTATTATTAAGCTTGATGGTCTTGTTGGTACAAAACCGTCGAGCCCGTCTTTTGTTGCAGAAAGTCCTATAACCTTACCGTTATAGTTAACTATTTGTAAGTTTATGATAAATTCGTGATCTTTAAGTTTCGTAATTATTTCAAATGACGTTAGGTTTTCTTTAAATTTATAGATCTCATCCGATACGCTCTTTTTCGGTTTACATTGTACGTCATACAAATCTTTAACGAATAATATAGCCTTTTTAATATTGGGAAAAATATTTTTATCTCTAAATGTAAACGACTTGCTGGTTTTAACTTCTGTATCCAAATCTTTATATAAATATAAAGGCTCATAGTAATCATCATTTTTATACAAAAAGAATGTACTTAATGTCGTTTCAAATATATGATTACTGTAATAACTTGTTGGACATAATACATTAATATTATTTGTTATGTCATCGTTGGTAGATTCAAGTATAATCATATTGCACCCATTAACAAAAAGTTTATCATTTGGGTTTGTAATTAAGTCCCATAAATATGTATGATCTATTGTTATGTCGTCTCTTCTTAAATAGTTTTTGAAATTTTCTAAAGATTTTATTGTTTTGTTTAACAAGTATAATTGTTTTTCATTTGCGATATCTATACTTTTGTAATATTTACTGTTTGCATACAATTCTGTATCAACTTTTATAGATTCATCATAGAATATAGAGATTAAGTTGCCGTTGTGTAATGTCACGAAATTATCTAAAGTTAATGCCTCTATCATTATTTCTTTCATTTCTATTATGGATTTATCAGAATCAAATAGTATATCGTTTATACAAGCTATGAAGGACTGGTAATTACTAAATTCTACACCTTTTCTTAAAATACAGGTTTCATACTTTTTAACCGTATTGTTTTCCCCTTTTATTTTCTTATTATCAAAACTGAAAAACTTTTCTAGACTGATAGGTATAAAACCCCATCTAGTAATTTCGAGAGGCATTTTGTCTGGACCTTTAATGTATTCTCTTTCTTCTACGGCAGATTTTCTAATCTTAGTTTTCTTTTTTGCTATCGTAAATTTTTTGCTTTTTTCGGCGGCTTTATTTAAACATTCGTCTCTCCATTTTTTTACTGCTGATTCGCCTTTACCCAACGAGTTGAAACAGCAGGGAACACATAACCCGTCTGGATGAGAATCGTCTTTGTTGAAAGCAGGATACATTTTAATATAATTACCATCTTTGTCAACTTGTGGTGCTTGAGAAGATTGTCCTTTAAACTCATAAATATATGCATCTTTTGGTACTTTTTTCGCTCCGAATGGTATAACTTTACCTCCACATTTTCCTGCTTTAACATCTTCCTCTGTTAGCGGCATACTATTTAATAAACACCAATATCGCGGACATGTATACCAATACTCCTTGTCTTTGGAGGAACCATACTTAATCGCATCGTCATCTTGATAGACTTTTCCTGTTTCACGTTCAATCCTTTTCTTTTCTTCATCGGTCAAAATAACTGGCTGACGCCTGAGATTAGAAGGACACAATCTCGAATATGCTTTGTATTTTCCCTGTTGTTTAACCAAATATAATTTTGGATCTAGCTGATGTAACCTCTTCTCAAATGGATTAGGATTAGACAATTTCATACCTGTAATATCATTCTCCAGTTCGTCTCCTGCTCCACCTTTTATAGTTTTTTCTTCCTCATCGTCGCTCGGCGTAGGCGTGGGCGTGGGCGTGGGTATAGGCAATGAGTCTATTTTAAATTCCTCCTCATCAGGCTTTATTGAAGCTTCGTCAATTTCTAACGAATCATCGTCATCGTCACCATCTTGATTTATTGAATCTTCGTCTATTTCTAATAAATCGCCGTCTTCAGATTCTTGTTTCTCTACACTTTGTGGTGGCGTAGGTCTTGGTGTTCTAATATCGTCAATGGGCAATATTTCTTGCTTTTCCGCTTCCTCTTCTGCGTCCGCTTCCTCTTCTGCGTCCGCTTCCTCT
>CERI01284263.1_pt1 | contig 15105 bp, 9 predicted proteins | sample 350261 | NCBI WGS metagenome assembly CERI01 (sample SAMEA2620979, study PRJEB7988) | marine metagenome | isolation source: saline water (ENVO:00002010), including
AGCAAAGTTTGTAAATTCTTTTTTTGGAATTTTGTTGTAGTTACACTTTCATATGATATTGGAGAAAATATATTTACTAACCTACCTAGTACTCTCATTACAATATTGTAATTTGGAGTAGTTAAAATTAAATAACCATTTTTTTTCAATTGATTTTCAAATATGTCTTCAATAAAAATCTCTGTTTCTTTTTTGGAAAGAAACTCAATGAGTCCAAGTGATGAAACAACATCAAATTTTTTGTAATAATAATTTTTAAGAAATGCATTACTCTCAAAAAAATCACCTTTTTTGCTATAATTTTTTTTTGCATACTGTATCTGTTTTTCAACAATATCTATACCCGTAGATTTAGCGTTAATATAATTGCCTATAAAGGTGCCTGGACCACAAGCAATATCTAAATGAAAATCATCAATACTGATTTCTTCAGCAGATTTTAGAAATATTGTGTGATGCCAAGCAGCCTGTAGGCCTCTGTTTTTTTTTAATCCTTTTTTTAAAACCTTATCGTAATAACCCTGAATGAGATTTTCTTCCCAAAAATTATTCGTCATAAGCTGCTTCTTTGATGAACAATCTTAAATTCCAAGTATGATTGTCATAAAATTGTAAATAAGGGTTCTGCCTAGTTTTTATAATATCAATTTCTTTATAGTTTTGTTTGTAGTCGTAAATTTCGCAATTTATAATATCGTTGTTAGAACAAAGTATAACATCTGGTTCTTCATCAATTAATAGTGAAATTTCATTATTTCTAATTTTTTGTGCTCTAATTAGTCCTTCGGTTATGAATTCTTCATTATGATTTGAAGGATGAATTATATAGGAGAAGTTTGGCTTATCAAGATAAAATAATGTAAGTACTCCATCCAGAGCGAGGACTGTAAAATCTGATTCAAAACGGCTGTCTATTAATTCAGATACTTCTTTTAGAGGATATGTTTCATATACAGCAGACAAATTCATTAGGGTTTTAACTGAAATATTAAATGAACTGATGCACAAGGTAATAACTATAAATGACGATAAGGTGTTAAATACTATTCTATTGAAATTAGCTGTAATGAAAGTTGCTGACATTGAAAAAAAATATAGGGCATATATCATGTGGTGATAGTACCCATGAGCAGCTAATGTGTAGAACAAAATAGAAGTGGAAAATAAAATTAAAATTTCAATTTTTCTATGTGAAATTTTTTTACCTTCTATGTATAAACAGAAAATAATAGATGAGATGATAAATATAGTCAACAAAAATAAAGTATCATTGAATTCCTTGATGGACTTCAAAAAATTAAATATTTCATTTATAAAATTAAATTCACGATTAGTGTACGTCGCAGGTATCTTTAAAAAGGTCTCATAGTAAACAAAAAATTCATTTCTATAAATATAAAATATTGCCATTAATAAATGTGGAACAGAAAAGCCTGTAACGATTTTAATTAGATTTGACTTTATTTTATTATCTTTGTTAAGTAGCAATATCAGTAAATAAGAAGCTATAAACAATGAACTACCAGCATTAATTAAGCTAGAAATACTGATTAAAAAACCAATAATTATAAAACTTTTTTTATTGATAAATAAAAAATAACTCAATGCAATAAAGATTAAACTAAAAACCTCTGAAAACTCAGCTGAAGCCCAAGGTTGGCTCATTAAAGATAGGTAAAATATACAAATAAAAAATGCGAAACTTCTACTAGAAAGTTTAAGTGTAGTTAAGTACATTATTGAAATAATTGCGAATAAATAAATATCACTTAAAATTTTAAAAATTATTAGATTGCCACCAGATAAAAATATTAAAAATGCATAAATTAAATAAAAAATAGGTTGCTTACTTTCCCATTGAACTTCATATGGAACATTAAATCTTAATACATCTGATGAAGCAACTAGATATGAGCTTATATCCCAATCAATTGATTCAAAAGTATAAAAAAATGATTGAAGAACTATATGAATTATGAACAATAAAACTAGATAATAAATATCAACTTTTGAAAACAATAATTTACTGTCTAATTTAGATTCAAATCGTTTAATCAGATTATTTTTTTGTTTATTTTTTAGTACTGCTTTCTCTATGTAGAATAATGAAATTGGAACGGTAGTCATTACTAATGTAATAATAATTAAAGATTCGCTCATACATTATTATGACTTATTCATATATTAATTTCTTATAGTTAAATTTTTTTATAAAAAAATAAATTTTAATCAATTCAATATTAAAAAATAACCTCTTTGGTTGACTTTTTAATCTAATAGCCTTTTGTTAATAAAATAAATAACATTTGAGTTTAATTCTGATAGTTGTTGGTATTGATCTAGATTTTTGCAAACTTCTAACGTTTCTTTGCATACCAATAAATCTGGAGTGCCATCAAGAATTAGATTTTGTAATTCATCAGCAGGGATTATTCCATTTTGAATTAGCAAGTCTATGTATGATTTGAAATGATTTGAAGGATGAATTAATTTTGCCTCACTAGGTAAATTAAAATAAAATAGTATTAGATGATTATCTAAAGGAAGAATTGAAGAAATTTTATAGTTTTCATTAATATATTTATAATCTTGATAGATAGGATAGGCTTTCTCGATATTTTCAAAATCAACTATGATTTTATAGCTATCTCGAATCATGAAGGGGAAAATATTTAATACACAAATCAATATAAGTGAATAAATAGGTATTTTAATCTTTTCATAATTTATAAAATTTAAAATAAAAGATGAAAAGAAGAAATAATAAATCATGTAATGCCAGTGCGGATTGTTTAAAATTAAAAAACTACAAACTGAAGCTAAGGTCAGAGAGTAAAATAATTGTTTGTTGAAGCTTGTATTTTCAAATCTAAATAGCCTATAAATAACTTTTGGGGTTGTAACTATAAAAATAAAAAAAACAAAAATTGATATAAGTCCCAATGAAAAATAATTTTCCATGTATATGTACTCGATGATATATTTTATAAACTCTTCTGGCATATTTGAAACCGAAGATCCACCCGTATAAAATAGTGGAAAAATGAGTAATGTAAATACTAAATCATATAATGAATCATTAAACGCATAGACGCCTATGAACACCAATGGCAAAATTAGTCCTCCATAAATTAAATTAGTAATTTTAATTAGCTCCTTAGAGAGAAATAATTTATATATAAAAAAGAGAAATATAGTTATTACAAATAATACTACAGACGAAGTTACCAAGAACGCGCATGCAATATATGCTCCTGATTTAAAAATGTCTAATTTACTATTTATTGGCTTAACTAAGGTGTTAATAGCTAACGAAATAAAAAATAATCCATAAATTTCTGACATTCCTGGATGAGCTTGTGAATAACTCATATACAGTAAAAAATACAGGGCTGATAATACATTTTTTAAATTAGGTTTATCAACATTAATTTTTTTTGATATTGAGTAAATTTGACAAACTATAACTGAAAGGGTTAAATCATTAAAAAGTTTGACGACATAAAGCTTATTGAAAAAAACAGGGATGCTGTAAATTAAGGGAAGTATTGGGCCCTTGAATTCATATTGCTGGATATAAGGTAGATTGCCTCTCAGTAAATCTTGACCCGCTATTATAAAGGTATTTATGTCCCAATCAATTGTCTCTTGATTTGTTGTCCAAAATTGAGTCAAAATTGTACTTAATACTAAAACTATGAATATTTTTTTATCAGAAAAACTGTTGATTGATTTCTCAATATTTACCCTCTTCAGAAAAATTATGTTTTCTCTAAATTTTGTAATGATGACAATTAAAATAAATGCTAAATATGGAAGGTAAATCATATATCTATATTAGTTTAATTTTTTAAACAATTATTTTTCTAATTCAATTACTATTTCTTTTCCTATTAGTGATGCACCATCATAAGTAAGATGATCATCATCATAATAGAATATTATAGAATCAAATGATGCTACGCACTGTTGTTTAATGAGAGAATCACAAAATATATTTCCTGTTTTTATTGAAATAACTTGATTATTTTCATATATATCAATTAATTGATTAATTTCTTGAGAGTAGTCAATCCAAAAAGAGTGTTCATAACTTAAAGGTTCTGTAATATTAAAAAATTCATTTCTATAAGCTTCTAATGGAAATACCCCTAGTTCTGGTATTGGATGTAGAATTAACAATCTCTTACTGTTGTCAATGAGGGTTTCTATATTCGTTTTTAAGTCAACTAAAAGTTTTTCTCCACCTGGTGTCATGTCGTCGGATGTTGAACCTAAATTTGACGAAAAAGAATCGCCATTATAATACCAAGGAAATCTTCCTCCATAAATAATTGTTGGGTTGGTAATAGCTGTGATTGATTTAAATTCTTGATAGGCATCTTCAGTAGCACACTCGGCTTGTGAACCTATAATCTTTGGTACTATAAAGGGGCAGCCCTGTTGATTAAGTACAAATAGATTATATTTTTTACTAATTAGCGTATCTGCCAAATATTTTGATAACGTTTCGAGATGAGAATCTCCAATTATCATTAGATTTTCCGTGCTATTAGTTGATAGTTTAAGATAGCAAAAATGCTTTAGTTTCACTTCTTTGTATTGATTAATACATTCAGTTTCAGGTATGCCTTCTCTTTGATATGTATAGTAAGGTTCTAAATAACTGTAGAGTTCGTTATCATTTTCTTCAAAACCATTTGATCTTATTGAAAAAAAACAAAATAATAAAATTATTAAAAAGGATGTGATCAAAAAAGAGTAAGCTTGGAAATTTTTTTTAAAGCCATTTTCTATATATTTATACATAAATGTTGCAAGAATCAATGAGAATAAAATCAGAATAAGGGTTACTTTAAGATCTAAGTTTAAAAATCTTCCATAAAAATAGTATCTTGTAAATGAAAATACTGGTTGATGCACAAGATAAAGTGAGTATGAAATTAAGCCAATTTTTTGTAAAATTGGAGTATTGAGAATTTTTTTAACAGATGATATATGTGTTGAATTGAATAACAGTATTGATAGACCAAATAGAGAAATTAGCTTTGGTTCAATTTGGTTTATATAATCATCGCTAAAATAAAAAATTGGGAACAATAAAAATATTACTCCAATTATGTCGGGAATTTTAAGATTAATTTTTTTTTGTAAAATCATAATTAAGCAACCTAAAAGAAGTTCCCAAAATCTATATTGCAAAAAATAGAATTTTTCAGTGCCGAACTGGATTGAATTACTAAATAACGAAAGAAAAAAAAGAATTAGAAGTATTGGAAATACATATTTTTTTAGATATTTAAATAATACATATACAATCATTGGAAATAAGATATAAAACTGTTCCTCAATAGAAAGGCTCCAAGTATGGAGGAGTGGCATAACTTTAGCTGGTGCAGCATTATAGAAATCTAAATTGTTAAAATATAAATTAGAGTAAAAAAATAATGATGAAATTAGAGATTTTGTAAATTCAACTAAAGCCTTAGGGTGAAATAAAATTTGTGCAAATGGAATACAAACTAACAGAGTAAAAAATAAAGCTGGAAGTATTCTTTTTATTCTTTTTAGATAAAAGTTAGTAAATCTGAATTTTTTTGAATTTAATTCTGAAATAATTATATTCGATATCAAGTAACCTGATATCACAAAAAATATATCTACACCTAACCATCCTCCCTTAAATAAATTAAAATCTGCGTGATAGAGTATTACTGCTAGTACGGCAATAGCCCTTAGACCGGTTATATCATCTCTGAATGTAATTCTGCCTATGTTTCTTATGTCAAATAAATTACCTAGAGATGAAGAAAGCTGTATTTTTTTATGCACCAAATTACTTTTCAATTATTTACCTAAGGCCTAATCTGTGTCTATATTTTACAGATATTAAAACCTCAATTATATAAATAGTTGATATTAGAAATAAAAAATAGTTTAGATTCAGAAAAGTATAAGTAACTAAACCTATTAGGCTAAATGAAATTACTGAGACAAATCTTCTTATACTGTCGAATTGTGTATAACCGTTAGCTTGAAACAATAAACCCGTTAATTCCGTTAACCAATAACAAAAAGTTATAATTATTAAGGCAACAAAGGGGTAGGTTGAATTTAACTCCTTTATTGAGTAAATTTCAAGCTTTAAAAATTGAAAATAGGTCAAAGATACAAATACTGATGAAAATACCCCACAAATAAGTCCAAAATAAAATATATTAATTGCACCATCTCTTTTTAAGTTTTTTAAAAGGATTAAAATTATCGGTCTACTTGGGGTTAAGTAAATCTCCATTATTGTTCTAAAAGTTTCATAAATACCAACTAATCCAAGACCAAAAGGAAGAAGAAGCCATAATGGAAGTCTAGATCTTACTAAAGTTAAGACAGCAGAGTATAAAAAGAAAAGATTATTTTCGTTCTTATCTAATTCCTTATAGGCAAATAATTTTTTTGTATTTATTAAAACAAAAATACCTCTGATAATTGAAATACCATAAAGTAAGAAATTTAAACTTATTAGATCTTGATTGTTTAGTAGTAAAATAAAAAAAGAAATTTGAAATATAAATATTACAACAGAACGCTGAGTAGCTAATTTAACGTTATTTTTTTTGTAATCGTATATTCTAATGTTGTGTATTAACACATGCGTTAAGCAATAAAGAAAAGCTGCTAAAAAATAATCTTTAACTACAAAGCGATCAAGTATCATGATTGGTATTAAAAGTACTACTGATATATTTATTAAATTTAAACGAAATTTTTTATATCCAACTCCATAATTTAGGAATAGTGGGTTTTCATACAGTCCTTGTTGAATCGTTTCACCAATTGCACCAACAGAAAGTATTAAACCAAAATAACCTACTAAATCAATTCCCAAATATTGTTTAGTTAATACAAAAGTCGAAAATGTTAGGATTGAATTTAAACCTAAGTCAAAAGAGCTATAAATGCTTTCGATTCTCTTTTTTATCTTCATACACTATTTTATCAGTTATTTAAATTTCTATTTTCGTAGGAAATGTATTTTATGTAAGAAAATATAATAAACCAAAATGGTATTGCAACTATTGGAGCATCTAATACAGGCTCAAAGATAGTTAGGATAGAAATACTAAGTAAAAAACTGTAAAGATTTTTTATGTGTGGAAGAATAAGTAAATACATTAATACTGAAAAGAGGATTAAGGAATTAATTACACCAAATCTATAGTAAATTGTTAAAAAAGTGTTGTGTGCATTTCTCAGAATTGGTTCGTTAGAAATAGAATCCAAATAACAAAAATACCTCAGGTCAGATTTTAAAATCGTAGCTACAGGTATGCTAAAGCCTACCCCTTTTCCAAAAAGTATAGTATCTACAGAAGAACTCTGATCTTTAACTGCTTTTTTCCATAAATGGGTCCTCCACAATATATTGTCTGTACAAATATATTCTGAATATAAATTATTTCTTGATTCTGTAAAAAATAGTAGTGCTTTGATTTTCTCATCATCGCAGTTTTCATGATGAATACACTTATCTAGTTGAGTTAATGTTGAACCATCCCCCCCGTTATCATTTAAATTATCATAGGCATTTAAGTAATTCTCGAAAATAGGTGTATTTATATTTAAGTTTGATCTTAGTTTTTTATTCTCAGGTTCGATGTTGTAATAAGGTATAGAAAGACTTTCTAGATACTTAACTTCCGAATCGAAGTTTTCTAAAGTATATATGTATATCTCACAATTACTACCTCTCTTATCTCCAAAAAAATTGTCAAGATAGCAATCCAAATCATTTGACCTTATAGTGTCAATTTTCGAATCTGAATTAATAATTAATTTTATATTTGGGGTGTCTAAATTCATAACAAAAGATGAAGCCATTAAAAACCCTAACGCAAAACCAAGTACATAATGATAAGCATGTTTGTAATTGGTAAATATAATCTCACAAATCAAATAAGCTACCACCGAAATTAAAACAGTTCTACTCTGTGAAGAAGCAAGTGTAAGAAAACATAGAGGAAAAATTATATCCTTAAAATGTATTTGATTAGATTTAGAATAAATGAAGAATACCATTAGGAGTAAAGCTGACATCTCAGTTATTCGTAGATTGATAAAATCTCTGGGTAAAATATTTATTAACTGAAAATCAATCCATAACAATCTTTCAAATATAGGGGTCTTTTCAAGAATAAAATCTAAAATATATAATATTGACATGATGTTCATCAATTTATTCCACGAATAGTCAAGAAGTGCGATTTTAAAGTCAGCTAAATAAATTATTAAATATATTATTACGGGATAAATAATAACTATCAAGTCTTGACCAATATGATTAAGCTGATTACTTTCTGATGTTGAGATGTAAAAAATAAAAAATGAAAAAAAGTAAAAAACAAAATATTTTTTTTGAGATAACAATTTTTTTATTTTATTTCTATTTCTAAACAATATAAAAGAAAAACCAACGAATAAAAAATAATCATTAATATATCCTGGCAATGTCGAAAAATTTAATTTTGCAAAATCCCTTCCAAAAAACAAAATACATAAAATTTGAAATAAAAAAATACTGAAAATATTAAACTTATAGATTTTGTTGAAACTCAATCTAAAATAATCGTCGGTTTCAAAAATGATGGAGTATTTTTTAATTTTAATAATGCTATTGAGGGGGTTTCTTCTAGTAAAAGAAAATAGATATTCAGCGGTTCATAATATTGGATATCTCTAATTCTTTCACCTATTTTAAAAGTTTCATGAGTTAACAATTTATTATTTTTTAAATCAACACTAACTTCGTACAATAAGGTTGCCTTCATTGTTGCGACAAAAAAGCTATTTTCTTCTGAAAAATGATTTATAGTTATGTCGCTGATTCCATGCACATCATTTTGATATTGTGTGTAGAACCAAACTGGTTCCATAAACCCATAATCTTTGTGAGACTTCTTCAACGGAGCATCTTCTATAAATCCTCCGTCGTAATGAACTCCATAAGAAGCTATTGGCCATCCAAAATTTTCTAAAATATCTAAATTAATAATATTTATCTCATCTCCACCGCGAGGTCCATGTTCAGTTGAAATCAAATATTTTTGTTCTTTTGTGAGTGAAATTCCTTGAGGGTTTCTATGACCGTATGAAACTGTTGAATCTGTGCTATCTGTAAGGTTAATTTTTATTGTTTTACCAAGATAGCTATCAAGATCTTGTGCTTTAGAGTAATTTCTAAAATCTCCAGTAGTTAATAAAAGAAATCCATTTTGAAGATCTAATAATTTTCCACCAGACTGATGGGCATTATATGGACTTATGTTCCTATTAACGCACTCGGATTTTGAGTAAAAATCTTCAAAGTTCAAATAACTTTCGTTGTATTTAGCTTTGACAATTTTAACATTTACACAATCTTCTTTAAATTCTTCAAGATAGCTTAAATAGACTGTCTCATCTATAATCAAGGCATCTTTTATGCTTTCCCAATTATTAAGATTAAATACAAAAGTGTTATTTATTTTTTGATTTAGATTAGTTTTTATAATCTTTGGGGACTGAGATATTCCATCATAAAAATCATTAATACTGTAAAGGCTGAAAATTCCAAAACCATTCACATGTAGCAGCTTATTGTTAACAACTTCTAAATAACCTGTTGTTTTACCGGATAGATTATAGTAATTCACCGCTTCGCAGCAAATTTTAAACTTATCAATTTCATAATTATTAGAAATATCAAATCTAGATATTAGTTTTGTTTGATTTGTTTCTAATAATGAGCTAATATTTAAAGACTCTGCATCCTCTTCAGCAATCTCTAAATTTACTTCTTGTGATATTAATGAGAATGCTGAAAGGATAATTAACATTATGACAATATGTATTAAACCAAATTTATAATTTCGATGTTCAAATATGAAATAATCAAGTAACGGATAGGTGATTATGAATATTAGTAAGTAAAGTCTTTCAATATCCAATATTCTAAAGAAAATTAAAGCTAGAAATAATGTACCTGAGAAAACCATATAGTTTACTTTTATATAAGTGCTTTTTGAAAAATCTTTAGACTGTACAATCTTTTTAATAAAAATTATAAAAATAGAAACAGAAAATAATACACCCTCAATACTGATTGGTAGATTATCTCCAAAATCATAAACTTTAGATAAATCATCGGTAAAGTATCTTAAAGAAATATTTCCATCAAGTTCTATGATTATACGAAAGGTTATAAAAAGTAAAAGAATATTTGATATATTTTTTAAATTGAGAGAATTTTTCATAACTTGTGTTCTTTTTATATAAATATACTAGTTTAATGTGTATGCTTACAAAAAATTTAAAAATATTTTTGTTTCTTCTTTTTATAGCAATGATAATCTTTAATTTTTACTTTATAGGTCAAATTGAGAAGCCTGATTACTTCTATTGCAACGAAATTGTTTCATATGAATTAGAAATATTTAATAAAAGCATTGACTTTAACTACCCTAAAAGTTGTGATGAACAACTTTATCATGTAGGATTTAAAGACTTTTCGAAATTAATTGCTTCTGACTTTAACTACGCGGAAAGACCAATATATATAATTTTCGTAGGCATAATTTACAAGTTTTTTTTAACAGTACTAAGTTTTTCCAAAATTAGTCCATTTTTAATTCTTTTATTTTCCAACTTTATTGGCCAAATATTAATAACCCTGATAAATGTGGTTTTATTTATGAATGTTTTTAAAAAATATATTACTAATAATTGGCAACAATATCTTGTTGCTTTTATTTTAATAATTAGTCCATTAGTTAAATGGGGAATTTTTGATCCTTCTCATCAATTACTAACTCTTACAGCAATTATTGGGGGGCTATATTTTAAAAAAAACAAACACTCTATTAATTATAAAAGTGCTCTTTTGTTCGGAACACTAATGCTGTTGCACAGAACATTTCTCATAGTTTTCTTATGGATAGTTGTTAGTCAAATAATGAAAAGTTTTAAATTGAGAAAGTTTTTAAATTGTATACCTCTTTTTATCACAGCATTAATTCCAACTTTTATACTTACCTTTGTAAAATACCTAAAGACTGGAACAGCTTATGACGCTAACACTGATTACTGGGGGCAGTTTGTGTGGTTGTTTGATTTTGTTAGAGGAAAAACTAGATTTGAGAGTGAATGGCATTGTGTTTCAATTCCAGAAAATTTTTATTGCTACTTTAAAGATAACTTGGATCTTTTAATTTATCTAAGTGTTCCTTTCTTGTGTGTAATTTTATTCATGTATAAAATGAGACTCCTGCGTTCCGAGGATACTGACATTAGAAATCTTTTTTCAATAACTCTTTTTCTATATCTATTTTGGTCATTTATTGGTTGGTACCCACCTATTAGGTTTAGCTATTATTCACTCGGCAATCTTATAATCATGCTGTTTATAATTTTTTGTTTGATGATTAAAGATATAAAATTTTTTGTCATCATTATTTCTAGTTATGCAACCTATGCTCTTTATCTTAATCATTGGAATCATCCAGATATAGTTGCTATAGGTCCGGAAATAGGATTATCCTATATATTATTAATAATTTCGTTAGGTTATATAACTATAAATAAGAAAGAACTTTTTTAAAGTTGATAAATTTATATTTCAGAATTATTTATTAGAAAAGTAACTTAATCAATATATTAATAGTTCTGCTCTCTCATAAAAAAAGTTGAAATAAATAATTACAAAAATCATTAATATCGCCATTATTACAATTAATTTTTTCATTTTTTATAAATATTAGTACTAAAGACTAGCTTTGCATCTGTAAAAGAATTAACTACCGATAATTCATAAAGTATATTTTTATTTTTAATTATTAAAAATTTGGGTTCTAGGTTTTTTGGGTCAGATAATGTAGTTAAGAAATAATCCTCTACTTTATCAACCCAGCCGCCGCTCAGTGAAACATCACCGAGAGAAATAATGTCTTTTACTTTATAGGTTTTTAATTTATCTAATATTTCTATTTCTACAATTCTTGCATCCCTATTTTCAAAAGTACCATTATCAAATAAAATAAGGCTGCCTGAATCTGTAATGCTCGGATCATGTTGGCCACTAAAAGTAAGGATGTCGGTTTCTTTTTCTGGAGTTAAAGGATTATATTTATCATTACCTAAACTCCAAACTATTTGATTAGTTGAAGCGTCATAATTAATTATCGAATTAAGATGTCTGAAAGATAACAAATATTGATTTTCTTTCTTATAAGGCTTATGAGAGTTTCCATGTACATAATCAATACACTCAAATGTTATTTCACATTTAGGATACGTAAAAGAATCAGAAATTCCATAAAAATCGGTTGAGTTAAATTCCCACAAAGGTTTTTCTAAGTTGTTTCTAGAAAATTCTTGGATTACATAAGAGGTTACATCTTTCATTGTTCTGTATCCATCTATACGTATGATGTGACTATCTAGGTAGATGTAGTGACCATCTGTACTTTGATAATCTGGAATAATTGAAACGCTGTCAAGGTAATTAAGATTATTATCGAGTATCAACAATTTGTTTCTCGGTAGCTCTAGTGATGGATTAATTAATAAGCCATACTCTTCTGAGTCTTTACTTAAAATTAATTTTGATTTACTAGTTGACTTTACAATTTTTTCAGGATATCCATTTATATCATGAACTATTATTACTCCCTCATGATATGCTTCTGTTCCATTTATCAACTTTATAATTGACAGCAAGTACTGAGAAATTACGTAAGCTTTAGACATAAAGTTTGGCTCATTTTGAAATAAGTAGGGTAGCGATTTTGTTCTATTTACAAAATATTTACCAGTCTGATTAAAACTTCTTGTCGTTTTATAAGCTACTGAAGTTATGAAAGTTAAATCATTAATTCCTTCATCTTCCAAACTTAATTTTGAATTAATAATTAATTCAGGAAGTGAAGAATCGATTAGCATCAATTCCCCAATAGCCTCGTCTTCTAAGTAAAATACTATTTGATGAAAGAAATTTGATTTAGAATGAACCTTCTGGGTAATAATTTGATTATTTGAAGGAACAATAGAGTATTCAGCAGTTAAATCTAAATTAAATACTTTTTTATTAGAATACCCATTAAAATAAAGTGTTTTCTTATCCTTATCTTTCAATAATACATCAACGTTGTAAGGTATAGTATTTTGTAATGTGTAATCATTTCCTGAATAAATAACCTCATATGGCATAGCTTTAGAAAAAGAAGCATAAAATAATACTGCTGATAGTAGAACAACTAGCAAAGTTGAAATAACAACTAGAAACTTTTCATAGTTTCGCTTATAGGAATAATTTTTTTTAAAATTCATATTTCCATCTAAACTTTAATAAAAATCTCAACTTTTTTGAATTAAACTTAAAAAAAATAAAAATATCACTGACTAAATTATTATTTAATATTATGTATTATTGTGTGGATATGAAAATCGATTATAAAAAAATACTTGTACTCTTATTTGCTTTAAGTTTTGTTGTATTTATATCTAATTATTCGTCAGAAGAAAAAGTTTTTATTTCTGAATTCTACTTAAACAACAATCAAACAGAAGAGCTTCCAGAAAGCTTTACAGTAACCGGTGATATTGAGTATTTAACACCACAATATAGTTATAGGATAAGTAGATATACTCTATCAAATAACTCTGATGAGAAACTTGAATTTAAGTTTTCAGTTGGAGAGGGCTACGAAATTCTCTCTAGTGATACTTTAAATTTAAGTAATAATGAATTTAAAGAACACATAATCGAAATACAAGATAAAAACTCTAATAAAGTGAGTAAATTTTCAATACTTACAACAAATAAGTATTTTCCAAAATATGTCGTAAATATTGACAATCCCCAAGATATTGCTGATGGGTACATATACACGTCGTTTAAAAATTTTAGAAATTACACATTTTTTGAAGCAATAGCTTTAATTACTGAATTTTCATTTAGTGAGTTTAAAAATTGGACAAATACCATAAATCGTACGCCCGCTGGGCCAGTTTTTGAACAAACTCAAAAGTATCTTAACAACATAGATGCTAAATCAAATGCCCTGGTGCTTGATAAATTTGGAGTTCCTTTAGTTATTATTCAGGGAAATCTATCATACTCAGATTTTAAATATGTTGAAGGATTGGGAAATGTTTTAGGTGTTTATGGAGTTCCTCCAGCTCCAGGTGTTTTAATAGGAAAATATAAGGTTTATGATGACGAATTCAATAAATTAGATGAGATTAAGTGGAGCGAAAAAAGTTATCTTGATGTACACGATATAGACTTTGACGTCCAGACAAATAGATTATTAAAAATTGGGTACTCAGAATATACCCCCGGAACCTCAACAATTACTCAAAAAATATGGTCTTCCTCATATTCGATAGAACAAAATAATACAATGATTAATGTTTGGGATGCATTTTTAAACTATCCACTTAGTGCTTCTGAAGATTCATTTAAAGAAAATCCTAATTGGGATGTATTTCATATAAATTCAGCAAGAATGTACGATCAAAATGTCCTCGTTTCATTAAGACACACTAATTCTATTTCCCTAATTGATAATGAGGCAAACGCTCTTTGGACTATTGCAAATAATGAGGAAATAAATGACTTTAAAATTTTGGATGATCCATTTGAAATATTTTATGGACAACATGATGCAAAGCTAATTAATAATAACCAGCTCACTATCTTTGATAATCAAAATGGTCAGGGAAACGTTGCCAGAGGAGTCGTTTATCAGTTAGACGAAAATGAAAAAACTGCAATTTTCATTAAACATTTTCTCTTAGATGAGGATGCTTTGTGTTGTGGATCGTTTCAACTACTAAATCAAGGGGCAATCCTTTCTGGAGGTTCAGAAGGTACAATTTATGAATTTGTAGACGAGCTTTCAAGTCCAAATTTAAAAATTGATATAGGTGGTATTGTTTACAGAGCGGTCAAAATAAAAAGATAAAGCATTTTAAAAATCTGTGAAGCTCGCTACCTTTTGTTTTTTTCTTTTAATAATTTAAAGGCATCGTGGCCAGAGGCAGAATCGAACTGCCGACCCCTTGTTTTTC
>CERI01003400.1_pt1 | contig 15104 bp, 16 predicted proteins | sample 350261 | NCBI WGS metagenome assembly CERI01 (sample SAMEA2620979, study PRJEB7988) | marine metagenome | isolation source: saline water (ENVO:00002010), including
CGAGCAGCCGCAGCTGGGTGTGGACGCCGAGCCGAAGCCACCTGCAGTCGCACCCGCCCCGGAACCCGTGCGCGCCGCAGTCGCGCCATCATTGCAGGAGGGTGCACCCGTGCACGCCGAGCAGCCGCAGCTGGGTGTGGACGCCGAGCCGAAGCCACCTGCGGTCGCACCCGCCCCGGAACCCGCGCGCGCCGCAGTCGCAGCATCATTGCAGGAGGTTGCACCCGTGCACGCCGAGCAGCCGCAGCTGGGTGTGGACGCAGAGCTTGCACCACCAAGCAACTACACAGCATGCGCCAAGGCGCCAGACGACCAGGACGAGAGTCTGTGCACGTGCATCGTATGCATGGAGCAGCAGGTTGTTACGGGCATGCCCTGCGCGCGTGCTTTCCGCACACTGGCTGTGCTGACACTGCCCTGGCGCTGGCAGCGGACCCACGTGCTCATGCCCTGCCGACACTTCTCGCTTTGCCACTCGTGCGTGGTGCAGCTCAGCCAGTGCCCCCTCTGCAACCAAAAGATTGAATATTCCTTGCGCATCTATATGTGAAGCCAAGGCTGGCGTTTGTGCCGTATGTGCATGTATTGAATGTGCGGGCCGGCACGTTGGCCCAAGGGTGTTGCACCCAATGCCGCCGCGGCAGAGTAGCGCGGGTGTGTATTGCAATCGTATAGGCATAAAGTGGTGTGCACACCTTGAGACTCACACGCCAGCGCGCGCTGGCGCCTCGGCTTGGAGCTCTTGCTCGAGCCTGGCCACGAGTGCGCGCAGCTCCTGCATATTGGCACTGGCCTCCCGCTGCCGGTTGAGCTCGCTGGCAGTAGCCTGCTGCCACGCAAACCGCATGCAGCCCGCCCAGTCCTGCCGGTCCACGGGGCGCGCGTTGCGTGCGACGCAGGCTGCCAGGCCCTCGCAGTGCATAGCGAGCGCGCCAAGCACGAGCTTATCGAGGTGCTCGCGCGCACCGTGCCCAAACTCCTGTACCAGAACGTGGTCGGCCGGCTCGAGTGCCTCGCCGGGGCGTGTGCGCAAAAGGTTACAAACCAGACGCAGGCTGTTTTCAGGCAGGGAGAGCACAACCGCGTCGTACTGGTCCCGCTGCTCGAGCGCCGCGGCCGCGCGGACGTCCGCTGTCATTTCCTCCACGGCGGCCTCGTACTCGCGCAGGCGTGTGGCGTCTGGGGCTGCAGGCAGCCCGCGCAGCGTGAACACACGCTGTTCTTCCACGTGCTGCTCGGTGCGCTGCTCGTGCAGGCCGCGCGCTTGCTTGCACAGCTCCTCGAGCGCCGCCTGGTGCACATTCTTCCTCGCGAGCCGGGGCTTTTCCACCGCGCGCTCCGCGCGTGCCGCCGCGATCAGCAGCGACCGCACCAGCTCGTGCCCGAGCGCGTCGGTGCAGTAGTCGGCGAACGCGGGCTTGCGCCGCGCGCCCGCCCCGCACGCGCTGGCGGGGCGCATTTCTTTGCGAGTAGGCTTCCAATGACCCGCCAATGCTTTATTGTCTTCAATGTGTTTTAGGGTTGATTTCCTATAAGCATCTTCGTATTTTAAAATGCGCCCACCTTGCGGTACAAGATCTGGTAGATGTGCACTGCATACAGCCCGGAGTACAGCACAAACTGGCACGTTTCTCGAGTCGCGAGCATGTGCCCACTCGCAAAACAGCAGGCCCAAAAGGCCACGTAGCGGCAGAGCACGTGGCACCAAAAATGCGCTATATGTGCACCTGCGCGGGGCGGGGTAGCTGGCTGCCCATGCACGCGTTGCAGTGCCGCTCCCGCTCCGAACAATAGCGCCAAGAGCGGCCACCAACCAACATGGACTTGTGCCAGCACAAGGACCACACCGAGGCGGTCTACGTTGTGGTACACAGAGTCTACTTGACCAGCGCACGCCAGGTGCCGCCAGTGCAGCATTGAGGCCACGGCCGTATGCACGAGCGTGCCAGCCAGAAAGGGTTTGCCGTTTTGTAGTGCCGAAACCAAGGGCAGCACCATCCACACACTGGTCTCACAAAATACCTGCGCGTGTCTCGGCGAAACCATGCCGACGACAGTCCACCAGCGCGGAGTCTACGCGCGCAGGTGCTCCACCGCCACGTGCTTCATCGAGTTCGGAAACAGCCGGTCCTCGCCGTGCTCGTTCGGCAGCACGTACAGCATGCGGTCGCGGCGCAGGTGCGCGACGTCCGCGCGGAGCTCCGGGTACTGCAGGAACCAGTCGCTCGCGTCCACGCCGGTCGGGTTCAGCAGCAGGAACTTGAGCAGCGACGCGCGGTCGGCGACCGCAAACGTGCACCGCCACCCGTCCGCGCCCTCCATGAAGAGCCCGCTGTCCACCAGCACGGCGCGCGCCGTGGTTTGCCCGAGCTTGAAGCCGAGGTCGGCGCTCCCGACCTCGCGTGCTATCTCTTCGCCGGTGAACACGCGCGCGCGCGGGAGCGCACAGCAGGTCGCGCCGGTGATGCTGTTTTTCGTGCCAACGTGCGGCTTGCGCTCGTGCGCGTGCGCGGGCGTGCAGGCACAGCCCGGGGCGTGCCACGAGTGCCCGCGGAAGTAGAGCTGCAGCGTCTCGAGCAGCAGGTGCTCGCGCGTGAGGTGCACGTCCGCGGCCTCGTACGACAGCGGAATGTCGACGCGCGGGCTCTCGTGCTCGTGCGCCGCCCCTTTCGCGATCAGCCGCCCGTGCTGCACGTGCACGCGCACCACCGCAAAGTGCGTGTCCGCAGGCACGTCACCGAACGCGCGCCGCGTGTGCGCGTCGTACATCGTGCACTCGCCCGGCTGCGCGCCCATGCGCTGCGAGGCGTACCTGAACGCGAGGTCCACGCTCGCCGAGAAGCACGGCGGCATGCTGCACGTGGTGGGTGCCGCCGCGGAGGCGGCAGTTGCGCTTGCTTTTTTTTTGCTAGGGCATGGTTTGCTAGTTTGGGCTTTTCCGACGCAAGGTGTGTGCTTTTGCGCAAATGCTGTGCGCTCTCTGCTGTTTGGTGGCGCAGACGCAGGCACGGCACTTTAGGCTAACACAGTGGAATATGCTGTTTACTTTGACCACAAACAACACGTGCCTAAGTTGAATCCATGCGCAGTCGCTTACCCAGCGGTCCTGGCATATGGTGGCTCGAGCCCGCCGCTTGCGCGTCCGCGGCCGCCGGCGCTGGCTGTGCCTTGAGAAACTTCTCCGAATCCGCGATCGCGTGTGGAAGCGATTCCCTGTACTCGGTGTCTTGCTTTGCCTTCGCGGCATAGTAAGTAGTACACCCTACCTCGTGCGGCAGAAAACGATCAGCCTTTTCTGCAACACGCTCCGAAAGCCGCTTCAGAAACAATGCCAACAGCCGCGCTTCCGCATGCATGTTGTCGACGGTATCACGGAACGCGCGCAACTCCTCCTCGGACGTGTAGTCCTCTGGAACTTCCAAATGCGGCAGAGGCCGCTGCTGCAGTACTTTGGGATTGGACTGCGCCAGCTCATTCAGGTTTGACAACACGCCAGCTGCCGTTCTCCGGGCAGGAAAGCGGGAGCCACTATTGGCGTCGCGGGACATGGTGCGTGCGAGCCTCCTTGATTGAGTAGTTGCACGAATGTTGGTGCATATATACACTTGTGCCAAATCCGGTGCTCCAAATCGGGCGAATTTTACTTTTGAACCACAGGCAAATTAACCGTTTTTGTGCATGACAAAAAAAGGTATTTTGCACTCACGAGATACATAAGCGACACACTAAAACTAGCACAAACCACAGTTGTCTTGTGCGGAGGGGTTTGCGGTCGCGGCCTTGAAACCGAACACACAGGTTGGCTTATGTGTCAGGTCTGCTATCCGCAGCCCCGGGCGCGACTGTGCAGTGAAAGTGCGTGGGTGTGACTGCACAAGCGCGGATAGCCTGTGCGTAGGTATACTGCAGGGGCTTCTGCGGTGCACGTAGGTGCTTTCTGTGATAGCAATGGACAACGCAAAAGTAGGCTACCAGAGCGGCAGGATGACGTGCCGTCGCTGGCGTGCGCTCACTGCATGTGTCTCCGCGCTGCGCATCGCTGCTTCCGCGAGTGCATCAGACACGCCCAAAGCGGGCTTGTGATTCTTGCTTGTACATACGCAGTTTAGAAAAAAGCTTGGTTGCAGTGCACACGGGTATAAAAAGACTGGGTGTGCTATAGCACTCAATAATGCCGAAACGCAAAAACATGCACAATGGTCCGGAGACAGAGGTCGAAGAGACATACGTGCCATCACCATGTAACCACATATGCATCGGCTTTTTTGCGCCGTCAAAGGGCCCGCAGTCGTCGCAGGTCAGCTTTCCGTACGCTTTGCGTGCAAAGTTTGTGCTTCCAGATGCACACGTGGAGTTGTTGGAAATGTTGCAGCAAAGGGTCGCCGAGGGCAGTGCCAGGTGCGCTACACCACCTCACAGTCCCAGAGCTGCCGCGCAGCCGACGTGCGCACCCCGCACGCCGCGCAAGCCCCTTTAGACACGCCTAGTGGTTCTGTGGTAAAGTCGCAATAAACATATGGTTTATAGTTTCAAACTCGAGGTTGCTGCATTCGTATCCGGACATCTGCCTCACAGCATGTACGGGTGCGGATGAAACACCTAAGCCTCACGCCTTTATTCAGCCCCGCCTCGACTGCAAGCACATGCACAGCCCGGTTGCAATTCTTATTTCGCAACACCCGCCAGCACCGCCCGAGCATCCGCCAGAAACGCGCGCACCACCCGCTGCTGCTGCTCCGAGCGCATGTCCGCGAACGGCGACGTCGGCGCCGGCGGGGGCTGCACGTGCCCGATGCCAGCGGGCACGACCAGGTGGTACTCGAGCAGCGGGATGAGCGAGTCCGCGGTGATCGGGTCGCGCGCAAAAAAGACGCGGAGCAGCTGCAGCACAACATCGCGCAGCTCGCCCTCGGCGCCGTAGGCGCGCGTCGTCGCCACGATTTCGCGCACGTTTTCGAGCAGCACGTGCTCGGATTGCGCGTGTCGTTCCCACGCACACACGTACAGCTTGTAGTGCTCGCAGAGCTCGTGCAGAAACATCTCGCTGACTGAACAGCCCGCGCCGCGGATGAGCCGACGCGAGGTGATCAGCGCGAGGTGCTGCAGGAGCTGCGAGCGCGCGCCGCGGTGCGCGGCGGGGTTGTCGGCGGCGGCTGTGCCGGCCTTGGCGGCAGCGTACCACACCATGGTCGAAAAGAGCTCCGGGCGCGTGCTCCAGCGCAGCGCCGCGCACTGCACCTCGTGCGCGGCGTAAAGAAGCAGCAGCCGCTGGCGCAGCTGTGGGTGCACGCGCAGGGCGAGGCGCTGCTCGTAGGCCCCGAGGTCGAGAAAGGCTTGCACGCCTCGAGGCACCACGGGGCTGGCGGCGTCATGCTTTGCCGACACCCGCGGCTCCTGCGCGGTTTCCAGCATGCGCGCCTCGAGATCAGCGCACGCCAACATGCGCACACCGCGCGCCACTGCTGTCTGCACTCGAAATTTGAGGCCTCATGTCGAATTTGTGTTTCTGCGTGTGTTTGTGCGAAACGCCTGCCAGGACATGACTTTACATTGCCTGGGCTCCCGTGCGAGGCGTATATATGCCCTTTTCGCATGTTCCAAAATGCCGGGCGGCAAGAACGTCGTGCTCGTCGGCACTGCCGACCCCGGCACCGGCGCGCCGCACAGCATGTTCTTCACCAACGGCGAGCTGCGGGCGCTGGTCGCGCGCGGGGAGATGCGCGCGCTGCCCGTGTGGCTCGAGCACGGCGACGCGAGCAAGGAGCAGGTCGGGCAGGTCGAGTACGCGTGGGTCGCGCCCGACGGCATGCACGTGCTGATCTCGCTCGACGTGAGCCTAATCCGCTCGCGCGCGATCGTGCAGTGGATCTCGGGCGGCATCTTTTGCGGGCTCTCGCTCGGCTACCGCGCGCAGATCGACAAGGCGTTCAACGTGTGCGCCAAGACGATCCACGAGATCAGCATCGTCAGGGACCCGTACCATAAGAGCTGCGTAATCGACTTTGTCGGCGAGCTGCCCGCGCTGCCGCTGCCGCTGCCACAGCAAGGGGCCACCACCGCCCGCAAGCGCCTGCGCGTGTAAGTGTCAGGAATACAGCGCTCGCCCGAAATGTTAAAAAGAGTATATTTTCCTTTAGTATAATTCATAAAATCCAATACAAACACACACCATCTGCCCTGCATTATGCACTCAAACAGCACCGCACGCCCGCGCATGCACCAGCTGCTCGCGCACATTGGCGTGCCGCTCGGACACCTGCACATGTGGGCGCTGTCCTGCGTGCTGCAGGGCGCCGCAATTGGCCTGGCGAGTGCCGCGATGCTCTACGCACTGCGCGGCGGCACCGCCGTATCCGCGCAGAAAACCCGCACGCTCGTGCACAAGCACTACCTGTACAGGGCAAGTGCCGAGCTCAAGGCGCAGCTTGTGCGCTTTATACAGCAGCAGGGCCCGCACCGCCCACCCACAGACGTAGCCGCGTTTCTCGAGTCCATGTCCGTGTGTTGGACGGCGACGCGTGGCGACCGCGTCGTGGGGGTCGTGTTTGTGCGCGCCAAGCTGTGGGCGCTGCGCAGCGAGCTGTACGGCCCGCGCGACATGCTTTACGCGACGTGGACGCCCGCGCACTACATCTCGCTCTGGGACGACATTCCGACCACCGACGGCTTTGAGCAGCGCGTCGTGACGACGCTCAACGTGCGCGCGCTGCTGGTCTCGGCACTGTGCCGCCGGGAGGGGGTGGGGCGCCTGTTGATGCGCGCGGTACTCAGCGACGCGCAGCACGGCACCCCCAGGCCGCAGATGCTCGAGCTGCACGTCGACAAGCAGCCAAAGCAGGCGCATGCCTGGCTCGTGCAGTGGTACCAGCGCCTGGGCTTTGTCGTGGTGCAAGCGCGCCGGCACGATCTGCACCTCGCGTGCTTCTTGGCGGGCGCGTAGGCACGCACCGGCGCCCTGCGCCCCGTCGTGCATGGCACTGGAATAAAAACTCACACGTGACACATGGGCTCTGGGCACCGAGAGCAGAGGGCGGCGGTGCGTGCTGTGACGCGGCGCGCGGGCACGCCAGGACCGAATCACTCGGCTGTGAATATGCGGGTATATATGTTACCGCGCGCAAGCGGCAAGGATGAGCTCCGCACTGCCCGCAGCTGAACCTAGCACATCCGCCTCGGCCGCCCCCCGTGGACCCGCCAACGCTGCCGACGCGCCCCCGGGCGGCCCCGCCGCGCCCGCGGCGCCGGTCGAGAGCCATGGCCCCGCGCCCGTGGTGCCGCCTGCCGCTGCAAGCGGCGGCGAGGACTCGCTGCAGAAGCTGCTCCAGCACATGGAGGGGCTGCAGAACCAGAACTCGGAGCTCGTCGAGGTGCTCGAGACGCTCGCCGTGAGCAAGCGCCAGGAGCTCGACGGCATCATCGAGCAGAAGCTGATGCCCTGGATCAACGACCTGAAAATCCCGGACGAGCTCAAGGAGAACTTTATCCGCGGCATCAAGGACGCGTGCCTGAAGCCGACGGACAAGAAGAGCTACAAGTCGCTGCTCAACTTCCAGGCCAACCCCGTGCTCGAGGTCATGTGCGGCGCCGCGCAGGCGCACGGCGAGGCGATCCGCAAGGTCGAGGACACGCGCCGCGAGCTGCAGGACGCAACGCTCAAGAGCCAGCAGCTGCACGCCGACGCCAGCGCAAGCTCGCGCCGCGTCGAGAGCACTGCTGACCGCGTCATGTTTGCCAAGCCCGACGACCGCCTCGCGGGCGGCAAGCGCGCGATCGACGACGTCGCACCCGACGAGGCCCCGCAGCAGTCGCGCTGCTGGAACGCGCTCTTCGAGAGCTTCAACTAGATTTTGTACACTAGCCTTCGTGCAGTCTAAAACTGTATGATGGACTAATACCACGTACAGGGCAAGAAAATGGGAACATTTTAAGTTTTAATGAACGTTAATCTACACAAGCTCGAAATCATGTATCTCGTCCTCGTGCGCGCGCGCGACGTGCACAAAGTCGTCCGGGGCTTCCGTCGGTACGGGGGCCGGGGCGGGTGCCGGAGCAGAAGGCGGGTGTTGTTGTTTTTTGCGCTTTGCGTGCACTGCGGGCCGCGGCTCGCGCGGGGGGTCCCAGCGCGCCCCGACCGGGCGTGCGGTATGCTCCCAGCGCAGGCACGAGCGTGCGTCCTGCAGGTCGAAGATGCGCAGAAACATCCGCGCGCAAGCTGGCTGAAATACGGCCTTTATATGCTTGCGGGGGCTTGTGTCCCTTTGTTGTATTTTAGTGGATGGTCGGTGCATTGTGTTTGCGCGCGGCAAGAATCAGCGCGCGCCCGTGCGTGTGCTCTCGAGCACGTGGTGCGAAAACAAGGCAGAGAGCTCGCACTCGGTGGCACCGAGCGCGCGCAGCGTGTGCACGTGTGCGCACGCAGACGCATGCGCCGCGCACATGCTGACATCCAGCGCCCTGTGGTTGTCAAGCTCCCTGCTCGAGACCTGCTCGCTGCCCAAGGCTTGCTCGCTGCCCATGGCTGGCTGATGCGGCGTGCGGACATCCAGCGCCCTGTGGTTGTCATGCTCCCCGCTCAAGGCCTGCCCGCTGCCCATGGCTTGCTGATGCGGCATGCTGTGTCGAGCTACGCCACGTGCGCACGTGTCCGGGCCCCGGGCTTGAGAAACACGGGCTCGTGGCGATTCAGCCAGAGCGAGACTGAGAGGAGGATGCGGAAAAGCAGCAGCAGCACGATGAGTGCTTGCACAAAGGGCATGCCTTTGTACCGATGCCTTTGGGGTGTAAATTTATGAATGTCTTTTTATTTCTAGTCACCGTATTTATTGGCCGTACTGGCTTTCTGTGTGCGTACTCAGCTGTCGAGCAGCACGCGCTTGCGGAAAAACGTGCACGAGCCCGCGGCGGGAAACTGGCGCACGACCTCCCACTCGTGCACGATGCGGCGCGCATCGGCGTTGTATGTGCACGCTTAGCTGTCGAGCAGCACGCGCTTGCGGAAAAACGTAAACGAGCCCGCGGCGGGAAACTGGCGCACGACCTCCCACTCGTGCACGATGCGGCGCGCATCGGCGCCGAAGGGCCGCAGAAACAGGTACGGCGTCTCCGCGCACACGAGCGCGAGATCACGCACCCCGGCGAGCTCCTTGTGCGTGTACAGCGCGGGCACAAACGCGAGGTTGAGGCGCTCGGGCGCGTGCAGCGCAAACTTGAGCCATGGCCCGCGCTCGTCGCTGCCGTGCTCGCCCGTGCGCACCGTAACCCCCGCGCTGTTGTACACGCGCACCGTCTGCGCGACGATGGGGTGCACGCGCTCGGCCAGCGCGGCGAGCTCCCCGCCGGCGTCCTGCGTCTCCGCGTGCCTGCGCTTGCGGGTCGTCGCGAGCACGGGCGCCTCCAGGTCGGCGGCCTCGCTAAACTCCAAGCACAGCGTCTTTGGCGTCAGAAACGGCCCTCGCATGCGCGTAGGGAACGCGCGGAAGAGGGAGAGGAGAAAGTCCGCGCCCAGCGTGACGCCCTCCGCGAGGTTGACGCTTAGCTTGTCGCGCTCCCCACCGCGCACCGAGGTCCAGCTCTCGAAGCCGACCCCGGGGTTGTACGCCTGGAGCAGGTGCAGCGCCTCGTCGACGGGGCCGACGGCGGCGGGTGCTTGCGCCGCTGGTGGCATTTGCGAGCGTTTGCGGGTCAAAACATCGCGTTTATATACGTTTCCAGGCGCTTTCTGTGTGTTTAGACACCTGTCGCCGGGTACGCGAACTGGTATTGCTGAAAGGTATGTGCGCTCGGATCGGGCGCTACTAACGCAGTTGGCACCCCTGGCAGGTATTGCTGAAAGGTATGTGCGCTCGGATCCGGCGCCACTAACGCAGTTGGCACCTCTGGCATGTAGTTGACACCGTCCGCATGGCTTGTAAGCGACACCCTTTCCAGCTCGACTGGCCCTTTCTTAAATTTGAATCTGGATTTCGCATTGTACCAGGCGTCAAACAGCACGACCAAGAACAAAAGAAAGCCGATGCCAGCGAGCGTCAACCTGGCCGTGGTATTGATAGGCGCCACTGCTCCTGTTCCTGCAAGGAAGACAGCAGGAAAAAAAAAGACGAATCGAAGCGGCGAAGCCCAACACCACCGTTTGTTTGGATCGACCTCTGTAAACCCACTAGTTCTTGGACAACGCATTGAGGTATGTTGGCAAGGGGACTGGTGCTTAATATATAATGCACGCGATCTGCGCATGAACGGTGCAGTGAACAGGCGGGCTGTGCTGGTATCAGCGCCCAGGGCTTGAGCGTGCTGAATGGTGTAGCTCTGCTCTGCAATACCATTGAAGCAGCAAACCCACTCGCTACGGGGCTTGTGTGCGTGTCAAAACGCCTGGAGCATGTGGCACGTCGCCGGCGGCCGGTCGCGCACCGTGAGCATGGGTGTCTCCAATTTTTGAATTTCCCAAAATAGCATCGACCGAAAATAGATTTTTGGGTACATAAAAGAAAAGCCCCAAACGACCACTACTCACTCAAACTGGGATTGCAAGATGCCATACAATACTCGCTCACAGAAGCAGCGGCAGGGAACGGGGGACGAGTCGAGTTGTGCGATCGGGAAGCAACAGCAGACGCCGGAGATGGCGGGCACTACTGGCTCGCGGAAGCGGCAGAAGGTGATGGAGCACAAGCAGAGTCGTGCGATCAGCAAGCAACCGAAGGCGCCGAGGACACCCGACTACACGCCGCCCTGCTCGCCCATGTACGTGCCTACGTCACCGTGCTACTCGCCCACGTACGCGCCGGCTTATAGCCCGCCCAAGCACAGGCAACTGTGCATGGTGGGCGGTGTGCCGGTGACGACTGTCGCATTGTCGGTCTGGGACGGCGACCGGAGCTCCGGCAAGCATACGTGCACGCCTAAGTCGCCGCCATGCTCGCCCACGTACGCGCCGGCTTATAGCCCGCCCGACCACACGCAACTGTTGATGGTGAACGGTATGCCGGTGACGACCGTCGCATTGTCGGTCTGGGACGGCGACCCAAGCTCCAGCAAGCACAAGTGCACGCCTAAGTCGCCGCCATGCTCGCCCAAGTATGCACCAACGCGTGTGCAACAGCCTGGCTCTGGCACACGCTGCGGAACCCCGACCTACGCGCTGGAACCCGTTTGAGTGCGCCTGTAAACTTTAATGCGCGCTGTTGTTATACCAGTAAAGCTCTGTCAAAACGCCTCGAGCACGTGGCACGTCGCCGGCGCGAGTGCGTGCGGCGGCCGGTCGCGCACCACCAGCAGCCCGTCCGTCTCGTGGGGCAGGTCAGACATGGTGCACACGCGGTCGGCGTACTTGCCCGGGCCCACCCACTGCAGCGTGCAGCGCGCGTCGCCGATGCGGCACTGCTCGAGGCTCGCGCGGTGTGCCAGCAGTCGCTGGTAGCGCTCGGCCGCCGGCGGCAGCGGCTGCGCGGGGTCGTAGCCGTCGTAGACGAGCAGCACCGGGCTGGGGGCCCCATCTGTGTCTTTGCGCGGGTGGTCCAGCGTCAGCTGTGCAAGGAGCACAAAGCGCCCGCTGCCGGCGAGCTCGCGCGCGGGCGTCTCGTCCGCCTCAAAGTACCGCACACCGGTGCAGGCGTGCTGCGCGTCGTGCATCGCGAGCCCCAGGAGCGGGCGCGCCGCGGCGTGGTCGAGCAGCACAAAGCAGTCGGCGGCGTGCGCCGGGCGCCACGTGCACTGCGCGTCTGGGAGGTCGGGTGGCGTGTCTTTCGGGGTTGTGAGCATGCGCCGGACGCGCTCGCTCGCGGTCGAGACGTGCTGCGACACGTCGACGCACAGGCGGTGCGCCGCGGGGCGCAGCCCCAGCGCGCGGATCGCGGTCACGGTCATGGCCATGCTCATGCCCGGGTGTGTGTGCTGCGTGCGTGCTGGGGCTGTGTGCGAGGGTTTCGTTTCTTTTCGCGCGCAACGTAACACTCAAGCTGTGACGCACAGCTGAGATTGGCGTGCATGCAGATACTAAGCCTACACGGTAAGCGCAAGAAGAGTGTTGCTCTCGTATACTGGAGGTTACACAGACTAAAGGGTCGGTCATTATTACGAGTATGTCCACGTGTTTATGAAAAGACGCACAGGCCGGCATGCACGCGACGGTGTTTGCACTCAAAACCTTTGCATGAGCCTTTCTCCGTGCTGACGTACAACCTAGTTACTGCTAGTTGTTGACGAGACTGACGTACCATTCTCCGTTCTCCGTAACACACATGAACTTCTTGCTACCATCCGACACCATGGTGCTGCCGCCGTGGCGTGAGACGGTGTATATCTTCTCATTGTATTCGAAAGTGTCGGGAATGGTGTGCACTTTGACTACAAAGTGCGTGTTGCCATTTTGTATGAAAACATGCTGGCAGCCGTTGAAGGTCAAGACAAAGTGCGGCGTTGGATTTTTGGGATATTTTCCCAACATTTTCTTCGTCCCGTCAACCAGGTGATCATAAACATACACACGGCCTGCGAGCCTGAACAAATATCCGACTATTTCTGGCTGGCGTACGACGCGGGGCACCACACAAGTGCCACCGTTGTCACAAAGCTTGAAAACCTGGCCGTCGAACTCCAACGTGTTGTGCTTATCGAAGCAGAGCAAGATGCGGCCGTGTCCGCTTGGCATGGAAGCGTACCACGTGCGACCGACCATCACTGCAAAATTGCCATGCTCATCCTCATCCTTCGGGATGGATCCGAAAATGTTCTTGTCCATGGCAGTCTCTGAGTGTGTTACACTTCTCAGACTCTTTTATAGGTATGGCCCTGCTAGCAACACACGTAATTTACGCAGTGATCTATGGCCTCAAAAGACGCATCTTACAACGTTTTTATGTATCAATCACAGCTTGTGCACCGGCGAGTACATGGGACACGCCAGCTTGAGCGGGAGCACGCACACCAGCCGGCACAGCGCGCGCAGGGAAACATCAACGTCATAGTCTTCGAGCGTGGTGGCCGCACCCGCGTGCTCGAGCGTCCAGTCTTCGTCCCCCGCACCGTCCGCCTCCGCGAGCACAACTGCCTTTCCCCGGTAGTCCACGCGCACGCCGGGGTAGACAAACGCCGCGCAGATGTAGCGCGCCATGCAGCGCTGCTCGAGCGCGGGGTGGATGTGCGGGCGCACCTGCTTCGCGTGCTCGAGCGGCAGGCGCGACCAGTGCATCGTGGGGTGCAGGTGGTGGATCGTGTGGAAGCCGTTGTTGAACGTGAGGTAGTTGAGCACCGGGCCCACAAAGTTGCGCGCGCCGTTCCAGGTGCCGGGCGTTTTGCACGCTGCGTCGCAGCCGTCGTGCTGCAGCATGTTCATGGTCACGATCGCCCACTGCGCGAACGCGTGCGGGAGCCACACGTAGAGCGCAAAGCGCCGCCAGTCGAGTGCGAGGAGCGCGGCCTGCGCCACTGCGAGCACCAGCCACTCGCGGCAGGCGCGCGCGAAAAAGGCGTCGCCCTGCATGCGCTTGAGCGCGAGGTAGCGCAGGTCCATGCGCAGCACGTCCCAGGCCACCGTCGGCTGGAAGAGCAGCGCGTTGAGCAGGTTCCAGCGGAAGCGCAGCTTGGACGTGCGCATCGGGTCCTTGCGCGTCTGCGTGTGCCGGTGGTGGCTCAGGTTGTGCCCGGGCACAAACGTGCTCACGGGGTGCCCGTACGTGAGCGAGAGCACGTGGTGCCAGAGGCACTCGAGCGTGCGGCTGCGGAAGCAGCGCGCGTGCATCGTGTTGTGCACAATGGTCGCGCCCGCGAACGAGTAGTAGCACAGCACGGCCACCGCCGCGAGCTGGCGCGCGGGCGAGAGGCGCAGCGCAGCGTGGTGCTGCCACGCGAGCGCGGTCAGGCCAAAGTACTTGGCGATCCACAGCACGCAGCGCCAGTCGGCGCGGTGGCGCAGCATGCGGCACGGGGTTGCAGGGCTTTGTTGTTTTATATATTGCATGCGCACATTCCAGTGCCAAGCGTTTACCGCTCACGTGATCGCGTGCGCGCAGACGACCGCGCACGACACCGGGCGCAGGTCGCGGGCTCCGGTGCCAAGCGTTTACCGCTGACGCGATCGCGTGCGCGCGGGCTCCAGTGCCACGCGTTTACCGCTCACGCGATCGTGTGCGCGCAGACGACTGCGCACGACACCGGGCGCAGGTCGAGCGCCTCGAGCAGCGGCCTGGCATGCAGCGCGCGCGCGGGCACCGAGAGGTACAGCGCGCAGTGCACCTTGCCGTCGGGGTACAGCTGGCGCACGCCGACCGTCACCCCGTGCTCGATCTTGCGCTCGCCCAGGTAGGCGGCCTCCGGGAGGTCGTAGAGCAGCATGGCCTCGAGCAGCGGCACGAGCGCGCCGTGCGACTCGCCGGACATGTACTCGGCATACGGCACAGCGGCGTGCGGGGACTCGTGCACGACGAGGTGCACGCGCAGCAAGTCCGGGAGGAGCGGGTCCGTGGGGTCGAGCCACACGTCCTCGCCGAGTGGCACAATGTGCCGCTGCACCTGGCGGTTGGAGACGAAGTAGAAGCGCTCGTGCCCCGCCGCGACGGCTGCGACGACGTGTGCAGGCAGCACCTGCTCGTCGTGGGCCGCGTTGTGCAGGCGCGCGGCCTCGCACAGCGCCTCGCGCGCATTCTCCACGTGCACGCCCACGCGCGCGGCGTCGAGGTCGTCGAGCAGCTCCACCACGCCCGACTCCCCCGACTCGGTGCGCGCCGGCACGTGCGCGAGGTGCCCCAGGGCGTCCGGGCAAAACCACTCGCCCGAGGACCACGGCACGAGCGTTGCGAACACGTCCAGGCCGCCGACCACCGGCAGCCGCAGCAGAATGCCCGCGCGCCGGAAGTCCATGCACCAGCCCGGGCGCAGCGCGCTGTCGGCCGCGCAGAGCTCGGCAATGTTGTCGCCGCTCGTCTCGCGCACGGTGAGCGGACTGCGCGCCGCGCGCAGCGCGCGCTCGCTCTCGTGCGCGCCGTCGACCGCGCAAAAGGGCTCCGCATCGCAGCGGCGGGCGTGCGCGACGCGCAAAAGGTGCCCGACGCCGCGCCGCCCGGGGCGCACGGCGGCCCAGTGCACCGCGCCGTTCTCGCGCCCGCGCG
>CERI01284262.1_pt1 | contig 15099 bp, 16 predicted proteins | sample 350261 | NCBI WGS metagenome assembly CERI01 (sample SAMEA2620979, study PRJEB7988) | marine metagenome | isolation source: saline water (ENVO:00002010), including
AAATGGAACTCTATTTTTTTAGAGAGGGAAAAAGTTGTGTAACAAAATTTATTGTTATTTATAACATAGAGATATCATTATGTTATAAATTATTTTTTATAATTGAGTGCTTTGATACAAATAGAATATTCTAATCTACTGACAATATATCCAACAAAAGGTTGAGAAATAAGTAATACAATAAATCCTAAACTTAATTTATCCTTTTTACCACTGAAAAACATATTATAAAATACGTAAGCAATACTAATAATTAAAATAAAGAATTCAATAACAGTAAACCAATAATATATTTCACAATATTCACCTGGTAAAGGAGAAAAATATTGATCTAACATTTCAAACATATATAATATAATAATATAATAATAATGTATATGAAGATAAGATATTTGGGATATAGTAATGAAGTAGGAGAAGCTTTTAGACCGATATTACCATATTTGGTAATTCCATCGTATATTATAGCAGTGGGGTATATGATATATGATAGTTATATGAAAGCAAAAAAAGCAAAAAATAAAGTATCAAAATTTATAGATACAATAATATGGCAATCATTGGCAACAATATTAATACCTAGTTATGTGATTCATAAAATAGTATTTTTTACAAAAGATTTAATAAAAGATATAGAAATAATAAATAAATATAAAATATTAAAAGATTATTTACCTAGTGTAATAGGGATATTATCAATATTTTTTATAATGCAACCAATAGACGATTTAGTTGATTATGTAATGGATAATACAATAAGAAAGCTATGAAATTTTTTCGTGGTCATCTAAAGCAGTAATATGATTATTTTGAATTAATTTTTCTAAATGAGCTATCCTATTATTTAATTTTTTAAGTTCGTTGATTTCAATATCATCAGGAGTAAGAATATCATAATACCAATTATATACAAATTTACTGCCTCTATAAGTCATACCACCAAAATTCCATAATAAATCGACAGTTTCATATAGTATAAATCCTAAAACCATTTATATATATATATTTTAATAAATTTATATATAATTAAATATTTAAACTGATAACACTTTTATCGGATTTATTTTTTCTTTTAGATTTACCTTTTCTAGCGCGTCTAGATAAATCAGTATTATTAAGTTCATTAAGTTCTTGAACGCTTACAGTAGAACCTTCTTTTTCTTCTTTGAGATTAATAGTTTTAGTTTTGAGTCCGGATAATATATCAGAAATGTCACTAGGTCCTTTCATTTCTCTGCGAGTATAATTACTAGTTGATTCCATATTAACAGCGTCATTGAAATCAGCGTTGCCTCTACTAAATCCTATATCGGGTCTAGAAACATATTCTTTGGGAATTTCAGGAACATTTTGTTTGCTATAATCATCAGGACCTGGCGGAGAACCGCGAGGAGGTTGAACATTATTATTCATCATACCACCCATAAAGTTGCCAAATCCTGGATTACTTTCACCCATAGTATTGACAGCTGCTTGTGTAAATTGTTGCATTAATTCAGGATTTTGTTTTAATATATCATCCATACCTGGCATAGCAGATTTAAACATAGTATTAGTCATATGTAACATAAGTCCGCTACCACCTAACATAAATAATAATTTTAATTCTGGTGCAACTTTGGCTTTACCAGAGTATTTTTCGTGTAATTCACCGAAGACATCATCATATTCATCAATACCTTCATTGACTTGTTCAGCCCAACCATCTAATTTTAAATCAAATGGATCGAATCTATTATTTAAAAATTCTAAACCACTAATACAAGCCATTAACATTTTACCTTGAAATTTAACACTAGCTTTTTTTTCTTTATCATTTTTAATCATTTCAAATTCACCTTTCATTTCTTGAAGATTAGATTCCATAGAATATTTTTTACTTAATTTGATACCTTTTTTTTCTAACTCTTCTAATTTACGTAACAATTTAAATTTTTCACGTAATAATTGTTCAGCGGTCATTTTGACTGCTGGAGGAGGTTTTATAGGATTAACAGGTATATTATTAAATTTTTTGAATCCATCTTTAGTTTCAGTAGTAGCTTTACTCTGAGAAGCATTTCTAAGAATACTTGGACCGGTGAATTTTGTATCAGTGAATGTATTGCTAGTTTTATTATCGTTATTACCAAGGTTATTATTGTTAGATTCATTAGAAGAAGGAGTAGATTGAGTTCCAGCAAATAAAAAAGATGTTTTTAAGTCTTTATTAGAAGATTTTGGTTTTTTTTCACTAATATCAAGTGAAACTACATCTAATTCATTTAAATCATTTAAATCAATATCACTAACAGGAGCATTTTCTTTTTTTTGTCTATTAGGATTCATAAGCATTTCAGCTCCAGGTCCAAAATTTACAGATTTATTATTAGTATCATTACTTAATCCTGAAATTTTAATAACATCACTAGTATCATTGGAAATATTAATAATTGGTTCAATTTCGTTAATTTGTACGGAAATATTATTATCCATTACTTATGAATTAAATAGAACTTTTAATTTTAAGTAATCCGCGCTATTAATTAATTATTTTTTAATTTTTTATTAAAATACCATAAAACTTGAAGAAAACAATCAGCTAAATCATCTTTTTTTTTATGATTATTAAATATATCAATCCATGGTGCTAAAAGATTACTATTATTAATAATATTAGCTGTAATTTTAACACTTTCTTTTTTTCTTTCATTATATGTTGTTTTTTTATTGCCTAAAAAATCTTTTAATTTATTATTAGAATTAACACAAATAATATTGTGAATATCATTTTCAACAAAGTGTTGTATAATCATACCCTGTAATGATTTCATTCTTAGAGCTAAAGGTCCAATTTGATTTTCAATAAGAATAAGATCAATATTATTATAATCAAAATTTTTCTTAAATAATTCCTTCATATTAATACCATAATCAATTAAATTCAAATCTTTTGTTAAAACAGTAGATACAGTATTGAAATAATTATTAGAAATATCTAACATAATTTCATTATAACATTGTTGTTTTTTTGATAATTTATTAAAAGATAAGTCGTGTTCATTGCCTAACAATCTTAATTTTTTAAGAGATAATTTATTAAGTTTATATGTTTTAAAAGTAGGAATCTTATAATCTTTTTTTTTTGCGTGAATTTTACAATAATAATTATTATATTTAAAATATTTTGCAGATTTATTGCAAAATTTATTATTTTTATTAACACCTTTACATATATATTTTTTTTCATTACATAAATTGATAATATCCCATTTTAAAATTTTATAATCATTATTGATAGTTTCAAATAAACAATATGCTAAATTTTTCATACCAACATCGATTGACAATATAATCATAATATAATTATAATATTGATATTAATATTTAAATTCTATAATAATTTATTATATAATGAATAAATTATTGTATTATAAGTCATTAACTTTTTTCATAATTCTAGAAACAGATGATGTAGAATCTTGTTGACTAGCTTTTCTAATTAATAATTGTTCTTGAGTTAAAATAGGACCTCTAACATTATGATCTAATCTTTTTCTAGATAAATATAAATTTTTTAGGTCACTAGATTCATAGCCATATGGCATAGTAGAGTCATTACAATCAATAAATAAATGTTTATTATGTTGACTATTATTTGGATTTTGACAAGGATCTGATGAACAACTATTGGCACTAATAGTGTTAGCACTCATAATAGTTTCAGCATTATTAATTAAGAATTGTCTATAATTATAATTATTATTAATATTAAACATTTTTTTAGTATCATTGTTTATAGAACAATTAGAACTCCAATTGGTAAATTGTCTAGTATCACTCATTAAAGCGGGTGATTTATTATGTATATTATTTGATCCAGAATAACACGTTCTCCAGCTCATTTATAATATTATTAGATATAATTTTATTCACTATTATTTAATAATTCAACTAGTTCTTGTTTTTTTAAATTACTATATCCTTCTAGTCCTTTTTTTTTACATTCGGTTTTTAATTCAGATACTTTTAAGATATTATAATTAGTTAATTCTTCTACAATAACCTTTTTAATATGATTATCATCGTCATTATCATCATCGTCATTATCTAATTCATCTAAACTATCGTTTTCATTGTCATTGTTATTATCACTGTTATTATCATTATTAACATTAAAACTTAATTCTACTAAATCTTTTTTATTAAGTTGAACATTTTGTAATTCTTCTAAAGAAGAAGGTTTTAAAGTAACAGTATCATTCATTTCTACTTTTTTATCCGATTCATTATCAGATTCATTATCCGATTCATTATCAGAATCATCATCACTGACTTCATCAGAATCATCATCACTTACTTCATCAGAATCATCATCACTGACTTGCATTAAATTACGATTGACATAAGCATTAGTATTATTAGATAATTCCACGTTGTGTTGGTTGGATGATTCAGTCATAGTAAAATTAGGATCATCTAAAGTTCCTTCAAAAGGTTCTTCACTGTGACTTTGAATTAATTGAAACATGGTTTCTAATTTATTTTCAATTAGAGAAATACGTTGTTTAAACCAAAAAAATAGAGCAATGGTAGAAATACCCATTAAAGCAAAAGCAATAAGCAACATTCTAGATTCATCAAAAAACTGCATATTATTAATACTAATACATATAAATTTGTATTTAATTAAACGAAATAGTATTTATAATTTATTCATAATTTTAATAGCATTGTTTATTACAGAATCTGGATATTCTAAATTTTTTAATATAGCTATACCTCCTTTAATTTTGGAAATACCTTTAATAATTTTATAATAATATTCGGCATTATTATTTATAGTTTTAGTTTTCATATTATAATTTTTAATATTTTTATGTTTTCTAAATAATTTGCATAATTTAATATAATGAGTAGTTAAAATAAATTTGATATTTTTATTTTTAGATATATGGTCTAAATAAGAATATGCGCTGGATATAGCTTCATAAGGATTTGTTCCAGAATATAATTCATCAAATACACAAAAATGTCTAGAATTGGGATTATTATCAATAACATCTAAAAATGATTTACATCTTCTAACTTCTGATTGAAATAAACTATCTCTAGAACAGTTATCAGGTATATTTATATAACAATGTATATATTTATAAGGATTTAATTTACCACTACTAAAATATCCATATCCAAATTGTTGGCTAAATATTAAATTAATAATAGTACATTTTAAAATAGTTGTTTTTCCTGCTGCATTAGGACCAGTGATAATAAGATTATTTTTTAAATTAATATCATTTTTAATAGCATTATTATGTTTAATAATAGGATGATAAACATTTTTTAATTTGAATGTATCAGAATTAGTATATGTTATAGGTTTTATAGTATTTTTTAATAAGTTGCGACGTATTCCGATTATATGATCAATATAAGCATTATATCCTAAGGTATAATCAATCATATCAGAAAATTCAGCATCATTGTTTATTTGATAAAAGCATTTCATAACATTTCCAAAATGCAATAAATTATAAATATTAAATGTACTACTAGGTATACAATTGATTTGATTATAATGATACTTAATTAAATCACATTTTTCGTCAAGTTCTTTAAGAAATGATGAATATTCAGAATGTTGATTAATTATTTTTCTAAATTGATTAATATTATCAATAGTATATTTTAAATATTTTTTTGTTTTATTGAGTGAATTAATTATATATTTTGCATTATTATAAAAATCACGACAAGCCAATACATTAAGATATAAATTATAAAAATACATAATTAAAGTAAATAATATATATCCCTTAGTATTCCAAGAAACAGAATTCCATTCAAATAATAATTTACCAATAGGATTATTTCTTATAGTTAGTCTTAGAGTATCAATATAATTACTAATAGTTACGTGACTACCTATTATTTTTAACATTAAAAAAGGAAGTATTAACATAAATATAGGAGCAACTAGTTGCATAATAGGGCTAGAAATATTTAATATACTTAATAAATGTAAAAATGCAGGCCAATAATTAAGAAATTTAAGTCTTTGCCATTCTATATATTGAAATTTATTTTCAAAATCATTTTTATAAGTATCTAATTCTAACCATAAATTTGTCATATCATTAATATTATCTTTATCAAAATCAACATTACATGCATCTTCAACAATATATTGAGTTTGATTTAAAAAATCAATATTATTAGTATAATAACAAACCATATTAGAAACAGAATGTTTTCCTACAATAGTGGTAGGATCTAGATATTTATGATAAATAGTATTATTATTACTAATATCAATTAAATTATTACTATTGTCACTATTATTAAATTTAATTAATTCAAGGTCATTAATTAAAGAATCATTTAATGTATTATGTTGAATATATTTGATAGGAATTTTGAATTGTTTATAAATTTTATCTTTATATGAGTCCATTTAATAATATAAAGATAATTGAAATACAAATGATACGAATTAAATATTTGTTAAATGATTAGTAAAATCACTAGGCATTTCTTTAATAATAGTTTGATAATAATCTTGAAATTTTTGTAATCTATTATGGTCGTGTCTTGTTTGAAAATTAATAGCAATACCTTTTCTACCCCATCTACCAGATCGTCCAATGCGATGTAAATAAGTGTGTTCACTTCTAGGAATATCAAAGTTAATAACAATACTAACTTGTTGCACATCAATACCTCTAGCAAATAAATCAGATGTGATAAGAACTCTACAAGAACCGTGTTTAAAATCATTATATATTTTTTTCCTTAATGATCCATCCATTTGACCGTGTATTTTTTCAACAGGAAATTCGTCGGCTTTCATAGCTTCGGTTAAATCATCGACTCTATTTACACTATTACAATAAATTATAGCTTGACTGACAGACAATCCTGAAAATAGATCTTTAATGCATTCATATTTCTGATTATCATCATCTAAATTGATATAATACTGTGCAATACCTTGTAATGTTAAATCTTCACTTTTAACTATTATTTTAGTAGGATTTTTCATAAAAGCATTAGTTAATTCGTGTAATTCAGGAGGCATAGTAGCACTAAATAACCCGATTTGCATTTTATTAGGCATATATGAAAATATTTTATACATTTGTTCTTTAAATCCCGATGATAACATTTCATCAGCTTCATCTAATACCATTAACTTAATATTTTCGGTTTTTAGAATTTTCCGTTTAATGATATCGTGAACTCTACCTGGAGTTCCTACTATAATTTGAGGTTTTTTTTCATTAATATCTTTTTTATTAACATCAACGGGAATACCACCAACTGCACAAACACTATTTATTTTTAAATATATAGATAATGACACTATAACGTCATTAATTTGTCTAGCTAATTCGTGTGTTGGTGCTAATATTAAAGCTTGTATTGTATCTTTGCTTTCATCAACTAGTTGCAAAGTAGAAACAGTAAAAGCACCTGTTTTACCAGTTCCGGATTGAGCTTGAGCTATAATATCTCTAGACCTTGTACCATATTTTGATTTATACAATGATTTTGTCATAGGATAAACAGCTTTTTGTTGAATAGAACTAGGTTTTTCAAACCCGTGAGCATAAATAGCTCGTAAAAGTTTATCTTTTAAATCTAACTTTGTATCTTCCCAATTAGCAATATTATAATTGGGTATGAAATTGGAATTTTCTTCTTTATCTTCAATAATAGACGACATTATATAATAAATAATTTATTATTTAAGTTCATTTCAATTTTAATTTTATCATTGATAAAATATATTTTAAAAATTGATATAAATATATTCATAGAAGTAAATATACATATATGAGTAATAATGAACAAAGAGTATATTCATTAACAGATTTTAATTCTATAGAGAATAGATATAATATTATGGAATTTAATGAAAATATTATAAACATAATAAATGATTTGGCTAGTAAAGTAGGAGCTCCTAATTATAGTAAAACGCCAATATTTAAAAAAAAAAGACAAAAAAATTATACAAATTGGGAAAGCTTGAGAAATTTTAAAAAAACAGAATTAAATAAAAATAATGATTGTGAATATGATAAACAAATAAATGATTATAGAATGAAATTTAATAAATTAACAGAATCAAATTATAATGAATTGTCAAAACAAATAATTAAATCTATAAAAGAATATTATATTACAGTTAATAATGATGATATATTATTAGAGAAAATAGCAAAAACATTATTTGAAATAGGATGTTTAAACAGTTTTTGGTCAAAGTTGTATGCTAAATTCTTTCAAGATATGATAAAAGAATTTCCAGATGTTAAAAATATATGTATAATTAACTTTAATAATTTCTTATCGTTGTTTGAAAATATAGTATTTATTGATGTAAATGATACTAATTATGATTTATTTTGTGATAATAATAAGAAAAATGAAAAAAGAAGAGCAATGAGTAGTTTCTTCATAAATTTAACTAATTATAAAGTTATAGATGAAATATACATATATAATCTATTATTTAAATTATTGAATGACATTGATAATAATAAAAATAATAAAGATATGCTTCAAGTAAATGAAGAAATTATAGAAAATATATTTATAATGGTAACTAACGGTAGAGAATTATTAAAAGAAAACATTAATAAATGGGAAAAAATAACAACAGATATAACACTTTTTAGTAAAATGAAAATGATAGATAATAATGGTATTAGTAGAAAATTAACTTTTAAATGTATGGATTTGTTAGAAGAACTAGAAGAATAAACTAAATGATATAAATATAATAGATTTAATATTAATAATGAATATTGATATTAAAAATACCCAACCATATAATGAAATAATAGAATATAAAGATATTATTAAATGTGTAGAAGAAAGAGAAGAAATAAATAGTAATAATAAAGAACACAGTATATTTGATTATGATGATGAAGATTATTTAAATAATTTTTTTTTGTTACAACAAGATTATATGAATAATTATGTAAGAAAAGATTTAGATAGAATAGCGGATTATTATGATATTTCAAAAAGAAAAAAAAGAAAAGAAGAGTTAGTACAGGATATAATAGTATTTGAACAAGATGTATTTAACGAAGAAATAGTAGAACATAGAAAATTATTATGGTATTATTTACAAGAATTAATGAACGATAATTACTTAAAAAAATATATTACATTAAATTAAATGGTTAAATCAAAGTTATCAAATAAAATTTTTTACGATGAAAATAATTGGATAGAAGAAGAGGATGAAGGGAAAAAAACATCATTGTTTAAAATTAATTTAAAAGATGTTAATGTAGTAATAGCTTTAGGTGAAATATCTAAAAAGTGGAAAAATTACAATGTGTATTATTGGCCTGTTTATTTAATTGTAAGTGAAGATGATATTAAACAAATAGGTATATATGAAATACCATCAAATGAAAAAGATTATTATATGGATGACGATGGTGATTTAAATATATCATATGTTCCTGGTCCTTTGTTATTTAAATCAATAACAAAAGGATATTTAAAAAAATTATTAAAAAATAAAAAATTAATACAAGATTATGGTGAAGATGATGGTGAAGATGATTATGAAGAAGAAAAAAATAATGAAGAAATAAAATCATCATCCAATAATATATTTCAAGATTTGAAATCAGAAGAAGACGATGATAAAGAATATGCAAATTTAGAAAATGATAAAAATGATAAAAAAATTAGAAACGAATGGATTCAATCATCTGATCATAGACCTATAAATATATTTTTTAAAAACTCTTATTATGATATACAACCTAATCCAGGAAGTGGTGATTGTTTATTTTGTACTATATCTCAAGCATTAAAAACAATAGGTATTAAATTAGATATTTCTACAATGAGAAAGAAATTGGCTGAAACTTTGACATTAGACCAGTTTAACAATTATAAAGAATTATATACATCTATAAATAATAATTATAAACAAGAAATGTTAGAATATAATAAATTAGTGACAGATGGAAAAGAAAAAACAACTAAATATAAAAAATTAAAATGTGATTTACAAAGTGGTAAATATGATCACGTAGATATTAAACCTAGTGATAAAAAAGATATAGTTGATAAATGTAGTGATTTAAAAAAAACATTAATATCATTATCAAAAGAAATAAAAAAGAAAATACAAGAAATAACTAATTCTAAAAAAAATAAAAAAGATATTGAATGGTTAAAAGATATTGATAATATACAAGATTTAAAATCCAAAATAAAAACAAATGAATTTTGGGCAGATGAAAATGCTATAACTAATTTAGAAAATATTTATAATATTAAACTATTAATATTAACAAAGAATTATTATAAAGATGATTTAAATAAAAATAGAGTTCTTCATTGTGGTTCTGTTGTTCACGAAAATATAACTAAAAATAATACATTCAAACCAAAGTATTATATATTAATAGAATACGATGAAAATTTACAACATTATGAATTAATAAAATATAAAATGAATGAAAAGTGGTATTCTATTTTTAGATTTCATGAATTACCATATTCAATTAAAGAATTAGTTAAGGATAAATGTATGAATAATTCAGGTAAAAATACATTTAATTATATTCCAAAGTTTAAAAAATATATAGGAGAAAAAGTGGTTGATAAATGATTATACATATATATTATAAAAACAATATTTATAATATATATATGTTAAATAACGATACTAGAAAGTTAATAGATTATTTTATACACGATTATAAATATAATGCTGAATTGAAAAATAATAATAATAATTTATTTCAACAAATATATCATCAACTTAATGCCTTGGATAATGTAAATTTTAAATCTAATCTTTCTGTTAATTCATTTAAAACATTTGAATTATTATCATCTAGTTTTATACCTAAACACATCAAAATAGAAATAAATAAAACAAAAAAAATATATACATATAAATGTAATATTAATAATTCTAATACAACTATATATATAAAATTTTATGTATCTGAATATTCAAAAATAACCATCACAAAACAAAAACAAATGTTAAAAAAAATATTATTAGTGATTAAATTTTTATTTTTATATAAATCTAATAATACTATAAATAATTTGACTATTCATATTCATATGAGTAAACATAAAAAATTTTTACCAAAAAATAATACAGATATATTAAATCAAAATAATGTTAATACAGCAGTTACATATGCTTGTGCCAAAGAAGGTGAATGTATAATATATAGAAAAGAAGAATGGTTTAAGGTATTAATACACGAATTAATGCATTCTTTATGTTTAGATTTTTCATCTTTTAATTATACTTTATTAAAAAAAAGAATACACAATATATTTCCTGTTAATAGTACCTTTTATATATCTGAAACATATGCTGAATTATGGGCTGTTATACTTAATTCTATATTTACATCTTATTATTCTACAGACAATTATAGTTTATTTTGTAAAACAATAAATTTTATTATATACTTTGAAATATTATTTTCAACCTTTCAAATGGTAAAAATATTAGATTATATGAATATTTATGATTATAGTAATTTATATCAAAATACATCTAAGGCTGAATCATTCAGAAGATTTTATAAAGAAAACTCAAATGTATTTTCCTATTATATATTAAAATTCATATTATTGTATAATATCGATGATACATTTAATTGGATATATAAAAATAATAACATTATTCAGTTTAATAAAAATGAAAAAAATTTTAATGAATTATATGAATTAATTAATATTTTAAAATCAAATCCTTCTATGATACAGGATATAAATAAAATGAAAACAAAGTATTATACCTTAAAAAAAAAATATAGAAATGATAAATTTATTCTTAGCACGATGCGTATGTCATTGTTTGAATTATAAAATTGATTCATTTTAATTTTACAATATATTATATAATTTATGGGAATTAAACAACTAAATAAATTATGTATGCAATATTGTAGAAAAAAAACTAAATCCATATATAAAATACATTTATCTGACTTATATGGTAAAAAAATTTGTATAGATACTATGATTTATCTATATAAATTTTTAACAACGGAACAATTATTAGAAAATATGTTCAAATTATGCACTTTATTTAAAAAATATAATATTACACCTATATTTATATTTGACGGCAAAGCTCCTATTGAAAAAAGGAAAGAATTAGATAATAGAAAACGAAAAAAAAAAGAAGCAAAACTAGAATACGATGATTTAATAAAATCAAAACCAATATGTGAAATGAATCGACAGGAAATTGAAAAATTATCATATCTTAAACGAAATTTTGTTAATATAACTTGGGAAAATATTGAAGATATTAAAATGTTATTAACGTTTTATGGTATGAATTATATAATAGCTGACGGAGAAGCTGACAAATTATGTGCTAAATTAGTTAATACAAAAAAAGTGTATGCTTGTATGAGTGATGATATGGATTTATTAGCATATGGAACATATAGAGTATTGAGAGAGTTTGATATAAATAAACAAACACTCAATATTTATAATCTTAATAATATTTTACATCAATTAAATATCAATATATATAACTTTAAATGGTTATGTATATTAGCAGGAACTGATTATAATGAAAATGAAAATAATATATTTTATTATTACAAACTTTATTTGAAGAATAAATTATATATTAATGATACTAATGTATATTTATGGTTATTACATAATAATATTATAAAAGATGATAAATTATATAATATATATGATATGTTTGATTTGAATAATTTTGATATCCCTTTTAAAAATATTCCTTTAAAATATAACAAGATTGATAAAATTAAATTATTTAATTTATTAGAAAAAGAATACTTTTTGAATCCGTTGTCTGTCAAATAAGTATTTGAATATTATCCTTTTTTTAAAAAAATATATTATTATAGTAATATATTTTATTTATTTATTATTAATTAAGCTTTTTGAGCAGTTGATTGCTTTTCAAAATGAGGACTCATATAACGCTGTAGGTTAAAATAAGTCAAATTATCTTTACTTGTCAGCTTCAATAGCTTCTTTAGTTTTGCATCAGCAATAATATGACGACCATTTTTTGGATCTTGTAGTTTATGTTCACGGATATAGTTATTGATTTCTCTAGTTACTTCTGTCCTTGCCATTTCAGTACCTTTTGGTTTATTCAAAAAGTTTGCCAATTCAGTGCTAATTTTAGTTGGTTTTACAAAGCCACTAGGTGCTCTGTTTCCAGATTTTCTCTTTTTCTTTCCAACCTTTTGGGCTTGTTTCAATTCACGTTCAGCTTTCTTTGACAATACTCTTACTTGAGTAGTAACAGCAGTCAACTGACTTCTCAATGTTTGAAGTTGTGCCAACAATTGTTGAAACTGTTCAGATAGACCCGGTGCTGGCGGTGCTACTACTGATTGAGTTGTTGCTGGTGCTGACGGTGCTTCTGCTTTTGCAGTTAGCTTTTTAGGGTTAGAGCTTTTTTTGCTTTTCGATACTTTTTTTGCTTTTGGCATCTTATGATTTACTTTACTAAATTCTTTTTAAGTTCATTTTACTATTTATTTATTTAGTTCAAAATAATTGTTACGCGAAATCATCTAAATAAAATATATTTTTAATTATTTTCGTTGTTATTTATGTGTAAATTAAATGTTTCATATAACCAAGGTAAAGAAGCAGCCGCATCAGTATTTACTATTGTTAATGCTCCTAAAACATAATATGCTCCTATTTTTCTTGAATCCTCGTCCACTCCTTTTGTTATCAATTGTTCTATCATTAATAATACTTTCTTTTTTAATAAAGTTAATGAATAATTTCCTAAATGATGACCCGATATATTTACACCTAATACCCCGTTTGGTGGTAAAATTTTAATCTTTTGAGATTGTGGCAATTGAGCCCGGTATCTCCATATATCATCTAATTCTCTTACAAATCTATATAATCTTAATCTTGATAATGTAGTAAACCAATTACAATCTGTTATAAATCCTAAATCATCTATTTTTTGAAATATTTCCACTATTTTCATTTTTAATTTTTCTTTTACTGTCAATTCCCGTGGTTCTTGTGATAATTGTGTCACTATTTCTCTATTTAATGCTTTTCCCAATCTTATCATTTTTTCTATGTCATTAAACGTTTTTACTGGTATTTTTTCTCTTGTATATGGATTCGATACGTCATTCCTTGATTTACTATTCATTACTAAATTCCATATCGATTTTATATTAAATCCCCATATATTTCCATTTCCATCACAGTAACTAAAAAACTGATCAAAATCCAATTTTTTTATTTCTTTTAATGTTAAAAAATCGGTTGCATTCATTGTCGATTTTTTTAATCCATCCCCTTTTAATTTTATATACCTATTTGTTATATATTTTCTATATATACTCTGTATTTTTCTAGTGTAATATGAATATTTTAAATAATTATACAATCTAAATACTTTTTCATTTTTATTTCCTGATATTTTTAATTTATAATAACGTAATATTCTTTTCAATTGTGAACAATTATAATTTAAATCCACTAATTTCTTATAATCTTCTATTCTTGGAATTACAAACTCTTTTTCCGTTATTTTCTTTTTTCTAGAAAATGTACTATCAGGCACTTTTCCATATACTTTCTTTAATAAATATGATTTTGGTGAAATTGAAATTTTTTTTTTCTTTGTTGTTATCATCTTTGAAATATAATAATAAATTTTTTTTATGTAACTTTTATTATTTTATTACTTAAACCTAAATAAAATATTTATATATATGAATTTAGTATACCTCTTTGGTGTGTTATCTATAATACCTACTATTATAAATTCAATAAGTATTAATTGCGACAATTATAAAAATTTATGGTCTATAAATAATGATATAAATGGAAAAACTATTTCTAGTGTTCAAATATTTATGTGTATTAACGATCCATATAATATTTATGACAAAAATAACAATGTTAATACTAATACAAATATTATAGCTGATTCTAAATCTATTGGTGAAAATAATTATTCTTCATTCAACATAACAAATATTATTGATAATGTTACTACTACTATTAAACCTACTACTATTAAACCTACTACTACTACTATTAAACCTACTACTA
>CERI01116807.1_pt1 | contig 15097 bp, 9 predicted proteins | sample 350261 | NCBI WGS metagenome assembly CERI01 (sample SAMEA2620979, study PRJEB7988) | marine metagenome | isolation source: saline water (ENVO:00002010), including
TATATCTGAATTTATCTTTGTCTTATAGCATCTACACAGTTTATTCTTACATTCGAATATATCGTGGTCTCTTTTTCCAATAATGCCACAAAAAGAACATTCCTGTGATGTATACTGAGGATTTATTTTTTCAAAGGATACCCCTACTTCTTCAGACTTATATTCTACAAAAGCCTGCAGTCTGTAAAATGACCAAGAGTTGACGATTCGGTTTACTTCTCTGGAACTATTTCCTCTTGTTTTGGTTTTACGAATTCCCTTCAGATCTTCCATCACGATTCGTAATTTGTGCTGAGATGCATAATTTACTATACGTCGACTCATTTTATGATCAAGATCTTTCATGATACGACTTTCTTTTTGTCCGATACATTTTGATCTCTTTCTCAAACTCTTATATCTCTTCCTTATGTAGGGTCCATTTTTCCCCAGATTAATAGTTTCTCCTGTATTTAGGTTGGCTGCATTTACAACATGTCTCCCTATCCCACAGTTTAAATCTATGCCAAGAATGCCTTCTTCGTCTGTGTAACTACACTCTTTTTTGAAGGATGCACAAATCATGTATTTGTTTCTGGATATTTCGATTTGGTTTATTCTTTCGAATCTACATCCGGGATTCCAGCGAAATGACAACTTCATACACTTTATTGTGACTATACCGTTTTCAAAAATAATACCGTCGTAAATACGATCTCCATTTTTAGATTTAATTGTTGATTTTTGATTTGGAACAACCAAATTCACACGACTTGCTTCTTTAATAGTATCACTTTTACCATATTTTCTCAGAATCTGATTTTTAATTGCCGACTTTAGTGGTATATGCTTCACATTCTTCGTTGATAACATGGAACGGTTGTGTTTATGAGCCACCGCATAATCGGCGACCTCTTTGGCGTAAGAGAGTTCTTCCTCAAAACACTTCCTGTGTTTTACGTGGTATGTTTTTATAATCAGGTTGTTATCTAGTTGTCCCATGTAGAAATATTAAAAATGATCTATCCTTTTATAGTTATATAGTTTCATTCGTATGAAAAAAGATATTCGTGTCTGTCAATATCATGTTGTGTGGACACCGAAATACAGAAGATCGTATCTCCGTGGGTCAATTAAAGATGTAGTACAGACGTCTATACGTGAAAAGTCTCTGTTATTGGGAATAAAAATAGTTAAGTTTCAAGTGATGCCAGATCACATTCATTTATTTATAAAGATATCGCCAAATATGTGCATTGCTAACATCGTCAAACAATTAAAAGGATATAGTTCGTTTACAGTTAGACGGAAACTCAACCTACACAAATACAAGGCATTTTGGGGTCGTGGTTACTTTTGTGAATCAATAGGGCACATATCAGAACAAACTATTAAGCGTTATATTGATGAACAATGGATACATTACGATAAAAAAGCACCTCTATAAGTACCTGAAGTCGAATTCATCCCCACACTAAAGTGTGGGGCTTTCTTCTCCAATTCTCGTAATAAAACGGGTATTCGGAAACTGGTCGTTCATAACGGTGTCCATTATATATTTGTTTTAGAAACAAACGTATTTATTTTTATTGTTATGTGAAATCATCGCATATTAATATATATAGACTTTCATTAATAAGAACGACCATGGCGACTTGATTTTTTACGAGAATTGGAGATGTAGTTATTTCAAAACTAAAGAATACAAGTTGGTGCGATATTGCGAAGGAGTAATTTAATTAGGACGTTTTATAAATTTTAATAATTTATAAAAATATTGAATGGGGGATATAGTTAGATCTAATTCACAGACCACTGATGAAATACAAAATTATGGAAGAAAAGCATATTTGGCTATTCCACACAATCTAGTGATTAAAGATGGAATAATTATTCTTCCAACTCCATATGAAGGAGCAAGTCTTGTTGATTGTGTTTGGAGGTCATTATTACATTTAAATAAAATAGATTTAAAAACATTTACCAAAGAATCTAATGGAGAATGGACAGATTTGCAATATGCTATAGATATTATGGCTAAATCTGTTGATCGTCATGTAGCAGAAATGAATATTAAAGGATATGATTTAGAAAGTTTTCTTAAATGGCTTAGTGAAAGTGCTCAGGATGGTATATTTTATATATGTTATGGTTCTATTGGAAACACTAATTTAAGTCATTTTTTTATAGTATGTCGATACAATAATGAGTCATATTTAGTAGATACGCAGAGATGGCTTGACATCAGTAATACAGATGATGAACTTTTTAAAACAATTAATAGAATGAGTTTTGAAGAACAAATGGAATACTATAATGAACATAATGGAAAATATGTAATAAATATTGGAGATGATGAAATAACTGATTATTGGATTGATGCTAAATTTAGCAAGTGGGGTCTTATTTCTTTTTATGCTGATGGAATGGATGCTTCATATACACAACCAAGTACACAGAATGATTCAGCCGATATTTCAGCTGTAGATATGTCTCTATCATATACACCAGAATTATCGCAAGAAATATTATATGATGCTGGTTTATTTGATGAAGCAGATATTCCAGATAGTCAACCTTCATTAATGTCAATTGAAAAATGGCTGAACACTTCAGAATTATATAAAGAACCAATTAATGTTGGTATCAATACCACGCTTGAACAACCAAAATCATCTGATGACAGTGATAGTGACAGAACCATACTTGAACAACCAAAACCAGTTACAAGAAAAAGAAAACGCTATCAAAGTGGGGGTAAAAGAAAAATGGTATTAAAGAAGATAAAAAAGACTAAAAAAAAGCAAAAGAAGACAAAGAATAAAAGTCGCAGACGTAAGAACAAAAAATGATACATTTCGAGGACTTGATGACGGTCTCTTAGATACTATAAAAGTACTCGAAATGTATCATTTCTTACGTTCGGGGCTTTTATCGGTTATAAACTTATTTCGCAAAATCGCACCAAGTTGTCTTTTTTGATATATCAATCATAACATCATCAATAATTTTTTCTTCCTTTTTCTTACTAATTGTCAACATGGGTTTCTTATTTGAATTTGATGTATCTATATTTGAAAAGCCAATAGCCATTTGTCCCCAGTTATTTCCAGTCTTGAACTGAACATGGTTTTTTTTATTAATAATATTCGTGTCCCAAGAGGAAACTTCATCATATATAGAATTTGAATGAATACTCTCATCATCACTGTCAACTTTGTCGGTGTATTTCTTCAAATCCATAAAATTTTCCATATTATATTATTTTATTTTTTGAGTTAATGTTATTATCAACTTTTAGATAATTGATATCATCATTTTTATCTAAAAAGATATATTTAAAAAAAAAATAAAAAAATGATTCTATAATATAAGTATATTTTCATAAGAACTAATTGTGATGTCTTACGAATCTAATTTTGATTATAATGGCGATGTTTCTAAAATTGATAAAATCACTTTTGGAATTATGAGCCCTGAATTGATTCGTAGCCAATCTGTCGTTCAAGTAATTCACCACGACACATTTTGTGGAAACAATCCTGTAACTGGTGGATTGTTTGATCCGCGAATGGGTGTTTTGGAATATGGACAAATTTGTAGTACAGATGGACAGACTAATAAAAATACTCCTGGTTATTTCGGGCATATTGAATTATCTATTCCTATATTTCATATTCAGTATTTTCCGATAGTCCAGAAGGTCCTTCGTTGCGTTTGTTATAGATGTGGCGATATTCTTTATACAAAATATGACGAAAGTATTCCACATAAGGCAAGACTTACATATTTGTTTGATGTTTCTAAGAAGATTAAGGTATGTCCTACATGTAAGGCTCAACAACCAGACAAAATTGTAAAGACAGATTTATGTAAGACTCATGCCGTTTGGATGACAAACGCAACGACAAACGATGGCACGAATACGACTTCTGAAGTGGAAGACAGGAAATTGAATTTCACTTCTAAATATGTATTGAACCTATTCAAACAATTGAGTGATGATACTTGTTGGAAGTTGGGTCTTAATCCTAAACTCAGTCATCCAAGTTGGATGATTATGACCGCGTTTCCAGTATGTCCTCCTGCTTGTCGTCCATCTGTTCATCAAGATAATGGGCAACGAATGGAGGATGATATCACTATCAAATATTGTGACATTATCAAGTATAATCGTCTCATTCGAGACAAGATGTTGAATGACCCAGATGCGAAGATTATTGAAGATTGGAGTAATCTTCTTCAATATCATGTATCAACACTAATTGATAATGAGATTGCTGGGGTTCTACCTGCGGCTCAACGTTCGGGACGACCTCTTAAGGGTCTTCGTCAACGTCTAAAGGGTAAAGAAGGTCGTATCCGTGGTAATTTAATGGGTAAGCGTGTTAATTTCTCTTCAAGAACAGTTATTACTCCAGACCCGATTATTGATTTAGACGAATTGGGAGTACCAAAAAAGATTGCTATCCAATTGACACGTCCTGAAAAGGTAACAGCAATGAACATTACAAGGTTGAAGGGATGTATTCGTAATGGATGTAAAATATATCCCGGTGCTCGTGCTGTGTATAAGAGTAAAAACAACAAGACAATTTCATTGAATCATATTGATAGAGTTCAATTCGCACAACTTCTTGAAATTGGGGATATTGTCATCCGGCATATTACCAATGGAGATTGGGTTCTTTTCAATCGTCAACCGTCTCTACATAAAATGAGTATGATGGCTCACCGCATTCGTATTTTGGATGGTCTAACATTTAGGCTAAATATTAGTGCGACGACCCCATATAATGCTGATTTTGATGGGGATGAAATGAATATGCATGTTCCGCAAAGTATTGGTGCTTCAAATGAAATTGCCTGTCTTGCTTCTGTAAATACACAGATTGTAAGTCCCGCATTGAATATGCCGATTATTACATTTGTTCAAGATGCTGTTCTAGGTGGTCATAAGATGACAATGGATATTGCCAGGAAGATGACACATCGTGAGATGATGAATGCTCTTGCGTGGAATAAGCATTTTGATGGTACATTGCGTGAACAAGAATACTTTTCAGGAAAAGAGGGCTTGTCCTTTTGTATCCCAGACACAACTCTTCGTATTAAGAATCGTCAAGGGAAATATGTGAATATTCAAAATGGGGAGGTTTCTAATCAATCGGATGTGTTTGATAAGAAGGTTTTCACAAGTCTGATTCATAGTATATTTAGAGATAATGGTTCTAAAGCATGTGCTGGTTTCTTCAATAGTGCTCAGCATATGATTAGGTCATTTATATTGAAGAATAGTTTCTCAGTTGGAGTTAGGGATTTGATTTTGGAGGATGATTTGAAAGTATCAATTGAAGGTGCTATCAAACAACAAATCTTGGATGCTGAGAAAACTATTCAAACAATTCATCTTAATATGTTTGAGAATATGACATCGGATAATCGTCAAGTTGCTTTCGAGAGTAAAGTGAACCAGAAACTTACTGCTGCTCGTTCTTGTGCTGAGAATATTCTTAAGAAAGCACACGATAATATCCAAACCAATCGTTTTATGAATATGGTTAATGGTGGTTCTAAAGGTAAACTCATCAATTTGGCACAGATGACCGCTTGTCTTGGACAGCAGGCAATTGACGGTCGTCGTGTTCCTTATGGTTTCAAGTTTAGAACATTACCTCACTTTGAAAAGTTTGATGATAAGGCTTTAGCAAGAGGATTTGTTTCAAGTTCATTTCAAAAAGGAATGAATCCGCTGGAATTCTTCTTCCATGCTATGGCTGGCAGAGAAGGTATCATTGATACTGCAGTTAAATCAGTGACTTGGGAAACACCAATTGTTATTATTGAAAACAATGAACCCCACTATACTGAAATCGGCAAGTGGGTTGATGAACGTCTAAAAGAAAGCGACGATGTTGAATTTCATGAAGAAAGAAATCTTGAACTTCTTAAGACAAAGGATGTTTTCATTCCCACTACAGATTACAAGGGCAATGTTTCGTGGGGAGAAGTTACTGCTCTAACACGTCATGATCCTGGTGAAAAATTATATGAGATTAAAACTACTGGTGGCAGAAAGGTCACAGTGACAGAGAATAAATCTCTATTGATTTGGAAGGAAGATGTTAAAGAGTTCCGTGAAACATATTCTACTGATATTGCGGAAGGGGACTGTGTTCCAGTAACTGCGGAACTCTGTAAACCGCCAATTATTAAACATACTGTAAATCTGGAAAAATATTTACCTAAAACTGAATATATTCACGGAACTGATTTCAATAAGGCCTTGAGACTTATGGATGAAAGTATGAAAGGGCGAATTAAGATACCCAGTGGTTGGTGGAATTCTATGAAAGACGAATTTACACTACCATTTACCAAGAAATCCGCACTTCAAAGGTGCAAAGCAAACTCTAATATTAACCTAATTAAGGACTCGTATATCTATTCGTATCATGCTAAAAGGAATGATATGTATTTCGCAGATAAATTTCAACTTAACCACGAAAATGGTATATTTATTGGATTGTATCTAGCCGAAGGAAATACACATAAATCGGCGGTGTGTATTACAAATAGAGAGCCAAGCATTATCTCATTTGTACAAAGTTGGTTTACAAAATTTAATATCCCTTATGTAAACAGAGAGCGTATCAATAAGATTGGTGGGGTATCATCAACTACTAGTGGTTCGTGTATACTTCTATCAAGGTTTCTGGACCAGTTTGTGGGCAGATTGGCCCACAATAAATATGTTCCAACAGAGGCATTTACAGCCCCTGAAGAATTCATTACAGGTTTGTTGAGTGGATATTTTTCCGGAGATGGAACAATTGGTCGTGGGACAATTGAAGCATCATCCTGTTCTGAGAGATTGATTGAAGGTATTTCCATGCTCTGTAATAGGATCGGGATATTTGGGAAGATGAGTAAATCTCAACTAAAGAAAAATAATTTTGGAACTAAATCTATTAAACCTACATATCGTTTCGCCATTCGGGCGAATTGGGGAAATATGTTCAAGGAAAAGATAACTTTGGTTTCGGAAAGGAAACAAGAAAAATTGATTGGAATGAAATTTAGTGAAATTCATTCAAATTTCCCAACTAAAAATAATGTTGTCCTTGACAAGATTGTTGAGATTAATATTATTGGAGTTGAAGAACATCCTAAGATGTATGACTTAACCATTCCGTCAACACTTAATTTTGGATTGGCGAATGGTCTTCAGGTTAGAGATACTTCATCTACTGGTTACATTCAGCGTAAATTGATGAAGGCATTGGAGGACTATAAAATTTCTTGGAGTGGAAATGTAAAAGATTCCCAGGATAATGTAATTCAATTTCTGTATGGTGATGATAACACGGATGGTGTCGCAATGGAATACCAATCTGTTCCGATTGTTGATGTAAAAGATATTCGTGAAGAATATTTCATAACTTCACCTCATCACGATGATAGCAAAATGAATGATTTCTGCGAAACACTTGAAGAAATGCGGGATTGGTACGTTAATGATATATTTGAAAATTCTCCTGAAAATACTATCAAATTTCCAATTCACATTGAACGAACTCTTCAACGAATTATCGCCAAAGAAAATAACGAAAAAGAACCAATTACACCGAATTTCATTATTGAAAAATATGAAAATCTTCTCAAAGAAATTCAAATTAGTAATCATAATCCTGGAACATGGATGGTCAAGTTTATGCTTTATATTCATGCTCATCCAAAGAGATTGATTTCTAAGTTGAATATTGATAAGGGACAGTTTCTAGAATTTGTCAAAACATTCAAGACTTTGTTCATTCGTTCAAGAATTGAATCAGGCGATGCTGTTGGACCAGTTGCCGCACAATCTATAGGTGAACCCTGTACGCAATTGTCACTTGAGTACAATGCTCAGGTTCTCATCCAACAAAACAACAAAACAAAATCTATTGAGATTGGGAAACTTATTGATGAATATCTTCCTCCAATCACAAATCCTGAAAGTCAGCACGATGTAATGGAAGTATCAAATTTGAAATGTGTTGGAGTTTCTCCAAAGGAAAATGTAAAGTGGACAAATGTCACACATATTTCTAGGCATCCAGCAAATGGCGATATGATTACAGTAATCACCAAATCGGGTAAGAAAGTGAAGGCTACATTGGCTCATTCATTCCTCGCCCGTAAGGATAATCGTGTTGTTCCAATTGAAGGATATAAACTGAAAATTGGAGACTATGTTCCATGCATCCAAAACCTACCGAAGGGATTTGGTGAACTTGAAGAAGCACCCATTCCTCTAAATCGTGCTACTGGACGTTTCATTGGTGCTGTTGTTAGTGAAGGTTTTGTGGTAAAAAGTAATGATAAATTAACAAATCGCATAACATTTTGCCAGGCTGAAAAAGAATGGATTGAAGATATTCTTCAAGACTTTACCAAATCTACAGGATTAAAGCACACAATTACAAAACGTAAACAAGGTAGTCATATTAATAGAAATTTTGATTACATATATGATGGGAACGTAAATAATAAAAATTTAGCTCTATGGATTGTTAAAAATTTTGGAAGAACTTCTCACAACAAAACACTTCCTGCTTGGATACTTGATGCTCCTGATGAATTTGTATCTGGACTTCTTCAAACAGCATATGATGGAGATGGAAACATTGAAATTAAACCAAGACATCATCAAATTAGATATCATTCTGTTTCCAGAGAACTACTTGTTATGATGAGTATGTGCCTTGCCAAGTTTGGAATTCCTACAAGTATCCAGGAAGAGCCAGGCAAGAAACCAAGTGGAGAATTCCGAATGATTTACGTTCTCCGCTTTCCAATGGGTTATGTTGAAAAGTTTAATGAACATATTGGTTTCTTCGGGGAAAAGAAGCAGAGTAAATTGGATGAATTGATTAAATCCAGAAATGAAGGAGAGATGCGAGGAAATCAGTTCATTATTCCTGAAACTGAAAACATTATTAAACAAGTTCGTGAACATATTAGTGATGCTTCTATTAGGAAAGAAATGGCTCGTGTATGTAGGAAGAAAGGTGTCTCATTGAAGATGTTGACACGTATCAAGGAACAAGCCGTAGAGCATAATGCCCCAAAGAATTTGATTGATGAACTTGAACAAGCAATCAAAGCTGATGTATTTTGGGATACTATTACACACCTTGAAATTGAAAAGGACTCTAAAGAAATGGTTTATGATTTTACTGTAAATGAAGAACTACAGAGTTTCGCACTGGACAACTTATTGGTAGTCCACAATACTCTAAATTCTGTGACATATGATACAGATATTTTAGTGAGAAACAAAAATAAAGAAATTCAAAGTATTCAAATTGGAGATTTTGTTGAGAAAAATATCAAAAAGAATCCAGAAAAAACACAATACTATGATGAAAAGGACACTACGTGGACACCTATTCTGTCAAATGAGTATTTTGAAGTTCCAAGTGTAGATGAAAATGGCGTAATGGGTTGGAAAATGATTGAAGCCGTTACTCAACATCCAGTTGTAAACGAAGATGGTTCAGATGTACTATTGAAGATTACAACAAAAGGTAAACGAAGTGTAACCGCAACTAAGGCAAAGTCTTTCCTACAGTTGATTGATGGCAAAGTACAAGAAGCAAGTGGAGATAATCTCAAAATTGGACAACATCTTCTTGTATCTCTAATGCCGATTGATGGTGTTGAAATAAAAACACCTTGTCATGACGATTATGAATCTATCTACAATGTTGTTGATGGTATTTCAAAGAAAGAGAAGCGAAATGGCAGATATAAGGAAATGTATTTTGATGAAATTGAAACAATTGAGGAAGTAAGTAATCCTACAAAATATGTTTATGATCTAACTGTTGCGGATACAAGAAATTTCAACATTCAAAACGGTCTATGTATGAGGGATACTTTTCATCTGAGCGGCGTTGGTAGTAAGAGTAATATCACCCGTGGAGTACCTCGTCTTCAAGAATTATTCCATCTTAGCAAAAATCCTAAGAATCCTTCTCTTACGATTCGCTTACCAGGAAACAAAGGACATGATAAAGAACATGTTCAGCGTGTAAGTGCTGATATTTGCCTGATTTCAATCAAGAATCTACTTCTCAATATCCAGATTACACACGAACCTGAAGATAAGCCCGAAAATCTTGAGTTCAATGAATTTGAGAGACAATTTAGTGAACTTGAAGAAGAAGGACCGAACAGTCCTTGGGTAATGACACTTTCATTTGATAGAAAGAAGATTCTAGAAATGAATATCTGTCTTGAGGAAATTTATCATAGCATTATGACATATTACCCAACTGGTGTCTTCTGTAAATATACAGATGATAATGCGAAAGACATTCGTATGTTCATTCGGATTGATAAAAACAATCAAGAATTGAAGAAGAATGTTGTTCCAAATGTAATCCCCGAGATTACGATTTTGAATTCAATCTGCTCAAATCTCACAGATAACATTATCATTCGTGGTACTGATAAGATTGAGAACGTGACACTACGTCAAGATATTCGTAGCCAAACTAATAAAGAATGGCTTATTGATACAGGTGGTTCAAACATTGTTGATGTAATTCTTCATCCAGATGTGGATGCAAATAGAACAGTATCCAATGATGTTATTGAAATGTATCAAGTATTTGGAGTTGAAGCCGCACGACAAACTCTAATTCGTGAAATCAAAGAAGTAATGGATGAAGCATCGGAAATTGATCCACGACACGTTCACCTACTTGTTGATATGATGACTACAAAAGGTAAACTCATTCCTATTGATAGAAACGGTATGAAACTAACTAATGTTGGACCTCTTGCGAAATGTTCATTTGAAGAAGCAGACCAGCAACTGTATAAAGCGGCTATTCATGGAGAAACAGATAATATTACAGGAGTATCAGCAAATATTATTCTTGGACAAGCACCTCCGTGTGGAACAGGTAGTGTAGATGTAAAATTAGATGAAGAAAGAATTATGGAACTACTCAAGAATTCAGTAAGTGTTATTCATAAAGAAGATACCATCCCACAGACAACATCAGTATCATTTGACTTTGATGATTAGATTTACAGGTAAATGTTAAAGGTGAGTGATGACACTTCGATGAAGACTGTCTTACACCCGGGTGCTTTTATGTGTTATTATACCCTTTGCAGAAAATTATTTTATTAGAATAATAATCTGATGTTATACAAAGTTTCAAAAGTTCAGAGAGGTTATCAATACCGATATTAGACGGTGGATTTAGACTATCAAATGATACCAAAAAACTATCAAAATTCTGATCTTTAATTCCGCCCGGCTTAACGATAGTATAAGTGATATCTTTGGATCTGATAAGAGACTCTGATTTTTTATGCCAGTATATATTGTTACTATAAATGCAATTAAAAATAACAGATATTGGATTTAAATTATTAAATTCTGTTGCCAATCCAGTTGTGCGTATGACTCTTGATATATTGTTATATTCACATGACTCTAGAATATTCTCCATTCCTTGATAATTTACATAAAAAGGATGACTGTAGTCTCTATTTGTATCCCAATTATAAAAAGGAGTAGTTATCCGTGTGGTTCCGTGTAGATTTAGTGACATTGAACAACCGGTCATCAAATGAGTCAGACATTCTTTGTTTAAAATGTCACCTGAAACAAGTTCAACGTTTGAATTATCTCCATATAATTCAAACGCTTTATTATGATTGCGAACCAGACATCGTGTCTTATATCCATCTATTGTCAATTTTTTGACTACGGACTGACCAAGTTTACTGGTGCTTCCTGTTACGAATATAGGTTTCATTGCTAAAACACGGACATTGTATAGAATTATGAATAATATCCCAAACATCATAATATAGTTATATTGAGTTTGATTTAACTTAAAATTTTGACTATCTCAAAAAAATAGATTTTTGTTGATGTTTAAGTAATTCACTTTCACGTCTAAAATTTATTTGCTCTTGTGTCAAATTTTCTTCATCTTCTTTTTTCTTAGATGTGAATGGCCAAAATCCGCCCTTTTTTGATCTTCTTGATTTCATAGATTTTTTAGGTTTTTTCATCATTTTGATTCGTTTTAAAGTTTTAGACTTTGTGGATTTTTTAGGTTTTTTCATCATTTTGATTCGTTTCAAAGTTTTAGACTTCATCTGTATGTCTATTATCAAGAATAAAATCTGTAAAGCTTGAAAAATCGGTTCCTTTAAAATACTCAGATTCAATACACATATACATGTCAATTACAGCATCTATCATTTCAGTGTTTCGTTTACCATATTTTTTGTCATCAAATTTACCTAAGTTATTAATAATTACACGATCAGGATAAATATTCATAAATTCTTGGTATGTTTTATCATTGTCAGTTGCTATGTATAAATTATGATCTGGATATTTATTTATGAAATCTATAAAAATATCATTTTGTGTAAAACTTTCTCCTCTTCTTCTCCTACATATTACGTGATCTGTTCTCCTTATATGGACCGCTATATACTTTCCCATCTTTTCTTTTAGAGTGTTAATTTGAAGTCTTAATTCATCATTTATTTCTAGACTTCTATATAGACCTGGATTGATTATCCCATGTTTAACTAAGTCCGAGCCATCGCCACTATAATAATATCTTAGTAGATTATTAGTCGTAAATGTTACATTTTCTAATGGTTTAAAGAAATCTAAAAATGTACAATTTGTTGGCTGATTTGGACCAAAAATCCAGGATACGTTGAGTGATTCTCCATTCTTGAGTTTATTAAACAATGACATAACAACACGAAGTCTATTACAAAGACCTCCTTTTAAATTAATATTTTTAATCATTCTACTACTTATAACTGTAATTAAAAAAAAAACCGTAAAATAATTTTCAGTGAACAGTTGATTTAAATAGAGTTTTCCCTTCTCTTACCTTTGTTCTATCTTTGCGTGGATGTTTGCTTAACGCTGTCATAATACAAGTATTAATACAATAAAAATTTTTATCTGCCATTCCAACGTAAATATGATCAATTGGTCTATTTATTTTTGTTAAAGAATATATCTCATTAGCCATTTGATTAGATATAATATATCCAGCAGTAGAATGTATTGGTTCATACTTGGAAAAATTGTTATTTGAATTATGTAGTTCTGGAATATTTTTAAAAAATGGGATATGAATTTGAATAAATTTAAAGTCTTTTGGTATTTCTAAAGTATCAATAATTTCATTAAAGTTATCAAAAAATAGAGCATCGTCTTCAAATATCATAGCATAGGGAATATTTTCATCAACAATCTTTTTACATATTCCGACATGACTCAATAAACACGCAATTTCTGTTTGTCTGAGACTTTTATTGAATATATATCCTTTATTTTTGAAATATTGTATATCATTTGGCGTGTGTGCAGAGAATAATTCTAAATTAGGAAGTGTGTTTTTCATTTTATAAAAGTTCTCCATTCGTTCTTTATTTTTATTTAAAACAATACAATAACATCTCATAACTACACTTCATATATTCTTATATAATTAAATTTTAATTTTTTGTTAAAAGTATTATATATATAATAATATAATGTCTTGTCTCATATTTAGTTGTTATTTTGGTAAGTGTAAACGTATTTATCAAGCTCCTTGTAAAGGAGCATATTTCTTTAGTAATAACAGAGAAATTGAAAGTAGTATTAATAAAAAAGGATGGAATTTCTTTTTTATTGATAAATTTAAATTTGAATCTAATATACTAAAGTCTTCAATACATTCAAAGTATATAAAGTTTCTAATGTTTTTGAAAGATTATCCCGAATTTCAAAGATACGAAAAATTCTATTACTTTGACCACAAGTTTGCGGTTGATATGAAATATATAAATGAATTTAATTTACTCTGTGATAAATACGAGAATAAATCAATAATCATTCGTAAAACTCCAGCATTAAAAAAAACTATTTGGCATGAAGTGAACCATGCTAAAAATCAAGACCGTTACAGGAAAAATATGGACAAAACTGTAAAATTTATCGAAAGCAAGATTGACACTGAAAAGTATAGTAGTGATGTTAGAGTTTCAAATACGGGAATAATACTTTATAGAAATTATGATAAAATAAAGGACATGTTAGAAGAAATATACTATACGATATTATTACATGAACAACCCGAATGTCAGATTTATTGGGCGTTATTTTCACAAAAATATATAAAAGAAATACAACAGATTGATTTTAAACTTTTGAATCCATCGTGGAGAAAATGTTGAAATTAAAAGAATTTTTTTTTTATGAAAGAAAGTGAATATTGTTATATAACATGCTATGTGTTTTTGTTTACAATTGATATTGTCTTTCTTTTTGTTTTCACCACATGATCGTAATCTCTGTACGACCACAAAACACCCTTCGTTTTGGTCGTCAGGGCAAGACTTGATGACAGTATAAAAGTTTTCGTGATGTATCATTTCTTACGTTCGGAGCTTTTATTCATTTAATCTTTTCTATTTATTCATAATATGTTGAAGTATATATTTGCGATTTATAATTGGAAGTTGTTCTTTTGTTAAAAAAAGAACATTTGTATTTTTTAAAAAATAACTTGAGTAAGTATATATAATGAATACTCCACCGGGTACACCTACTGGCCAAAGAACTAATAATACAATTGCACCAGGTGCTCCAGAACGTGTTATTAGACATCGTATGACTATACAAGAAGCTCTTGAAATCGTTAGTGAATACGAGAAAAAAAAGGATTTAACTCTAACACTTTCAAGATTAAAAAATTTACCAGAAGAGTTAGGATTAGAACTCGGCAGTTTACTAGAATCGGATAAAGTAAAAGAAGCATATGAAAAAATAAAAACTTTTGATAGTTTGAGTAATAATTTGACAAACATATTCAATGATGTATCTAACGACGACGTATCACAGCCACGTAAAAGATCAAGAATAGAAGGAGGTAGCGAATACGATCAAATATCCAGTGAATCAATGTTCATCGATGAACCAATATCTGGTGATGAACCAATGTCTAACAATGAACCAATATCTAACAATGAACCAATATCTAACAATGAACCAATGTCTAACAATGAACCAATGTCTAACAAT
>CERI01019616.1_pt1 | contig 15096 bp, 10 predicted proteins | sample 350261 | NCBI WGS metagenome assembly CERI01 (sample SAMEA2620979, study PRJEB7988) | marine metagenome | isolation source: saline water (ENVO:00002010), including
GGTCCTTTTCTATATGGACAATGGTCACTCCTGGATAAGAGAACTCTGGATAATTTACTCCCCTGTATGAAATTTTGGGTAGCGCGAGATAAACGGCATCAAATTGTTTTACCAAACTATCCAGAACCTTATCGAAATAATGAGGTGGTTTTGGCCGTGTTGTCAGAGAACAGACAACCCGTGTTTGCACGCTCTTTTTTCTTATGCGTATTGTTTCTGGTTTTGTTGAGATTGCCAGAAACAATATGATAATTATGATAAAGAGTATGTATTTTAGAGAAATCATTTATTTGTTGAAATAAATTATTTAAGCTGGTCCGTCTAGTTAAACTTAAGCCGAGGCGTTGATAGTTTCTGAATTTCTGCAAGAAGCTTGGAACGGATCTTCCATCTATACTTGTATTGATCCATCGTAAACCCCATGTTAAATTTACTCTCATTTTTAAAGGTAACGTCCAATACCTGATCCAATGGGTTAACAAGAGCCTTGAGGTAATACATATAATCTATCTTAATTATATCGCTGTGTCGTGCTAGATATTCCGCACTCTCAACTTTATTGTATTGTTTGTCTGTGTGATTCTCAGGGTCCGTAACAACATATTCTAATCGTGTGCCGGTATCTACACGTTTTCCACGTTTTCTCATACGTTCTGCTAATTGTACTTGCGCTGGTAAACATAGTAGGTAAAATTCTTGTGGAGTATTTGCCCCTTTCTTTTTCATCTGTTCCCCTCGTTCTTCGTTATTTCTAGATAATATAGGTACTGTATAATCACCGACTATTGCCTTTTTCTCGCCTTTTTCATTTGTGGTCTCTTGAGCAATCAAATCTCCGTGAGTCCCAACCGCTTTAGTAATAACAAAGTCTGTATATGGCTTGCACCCAGAACACATCTGGTTAATCTGACCAAGGACAAAATAAAGAATTTTATCCATACTTTCGTGATTCGATATTGATTTTACAACACCCTCGTACACATCCCTAACAAACTTACTATTATCTCTTCTAGCCAATAACACACCCTTTTTACCAATATTATCACCAACATCACCATCTCGGGCTGTGATGGCTCGATACATGTATCGCTTTTTTGACAGAATAAGAAAGAACGAATAAATTTCCTCCTCAAACTCAAGCTTGATAGGCGGAGGAAATAATTTGGTCACTTCATTGGCCACATATTCTGAATGATCCCATAAAGCTTTTGACGTCTCATTTTCCATGTGGGGAAAATGAATATAATTACTGTCTGTGTCACCATATATAAGCTCGCCGTCGAATTTTTTTGTAATGGTATCGGCAACACACTCGATATTCTTTCTGCCCATAAAAGTTGTACACATAGCACCAGGCATAAAAGGCAAATAACCACGTCTAACCCCCATTGCACCGTACATACTATTAGCGCTTACCTTAAAGGCCAACTGACGTTTGTTCAATACATCTAGTAAACTTTCCTGAGAAGCAATCATATCATCGTTGTCCCCGCCCTCCGTCTTCAATCTTTTAATTTCATTCTTTGCCTTTACCATGTCAACTTTTCGTGTGTGCGCACGGGCATCTAACAAGTTCTGGATAATTGCCGGTAAAACGCCTTTGGGTTCTTTGAGAAATCGATACCTTCTTTTTTCACACATTGTAATTTTTGCGATGGTTTTTGTAAGCTCGGCTTTTTCTGTTGTATACGGCTTAAGATCCTCTACCGCTTTGTTGATCTCATCCATCATCTCCTTTTTTCGTAGTTTATCAAGACACTTGTTTCGACGATCGCGCATACCTTTGATTCGATCCCTCTCTTTTGTAATATATTGTGTTAGAACTACCTTTCGCTGGACTTTAGGATCGTGCTCACAATTTTGGTGGTCCTCCCATTCCATAACATGGCATTGGCTGTCGGAAATTTTAGCCCCGTCAGGTACCCACGTATGATAGTCAATATTATACGCGATGATGGTTGTTGGATATAGAGACGCGAAATCAAAAGGCACGACCATTTTGTATTTTCCAGGTATTGGAAGAAATACCTTTGCACCAACATATCTCTCGTTGTCTTTCACTTCGTAAACGTCTTTTTCAACAACGATATTCTGATACATACAGTATTTATAAAGCTGGGAATATACCTTGATTTGCTGGCCTTGAGTATATAGAGTAAATATAGGCACGTTACATGTTTTTGCCATTTCTGTTAGACCAACCCAGGTTTTTAGCTTGCTTGTGAGACGAACTACCAAAGCACTATCCTGAACACAGTATTTTCCAACGATGGCCATTGCTTTTCTACTCTGTTTGCCGTATTCACCTTGTTTATTCTTCTTTATTCCGATACGATAGCATTTAAAAATCCCCTTGACGCTGAGAGGATCTTTTGTTTGACCTAGAAAATAAGTAGAAATTGTCTTGAGTTTATAGTTGCTGAATTTGAAATCTCGTCTAACAAGAGGTAGTAAATCTACGTAAAGTCTTCCCTCCGCATCAAGAAACTGAAATTCTTGATTTTTATATGCCGACGATGACCATTTGATTTTTTTCTCTTTTGCTTGTGCGTATTTATGAAATCCCTGTCTGCTAAATTCTCGCAAGCAACTAGCAGGGCTTTTTGATCGAGCTATCATATAAGGTATGTCAAAACCAAGTATATTATACCCGGTGATGATGTTTGGATTTTCTTCTCTTATTAGATCAGTAAATCCGGTTAGTAGCCCAGATTCTGTTTTGTATGTGCAGATAATTACTTGTTCGCCGGTGATCTTCTGATCAGGATCGCCAAGAGACAATAAATATTTTTTATATGTTTCCTCGCCCTCTCCTTCTCGAGCAAATACACACGATATTTGAAATATTTTGTCCGGGCCAATATGAGCCTGTGGCATGGCGGATGGGTTTGAAGAATTTACCTCAATATCAAATCCCATGATCTTCGGCTGTGGAACGCTATCACGATCCAAGACGGGTTGGAGGTGTTTATATTTTACTTCGTATTCGTAATCGCACAGCGTATCCATGTCATCAGCTCTCAACGCTCGTCCTTGAAACTTTACCCATCCTGCCGTTGGGAGTTTCTTACAGCATGTAAGCTGTAAAACAGGATTAGCATCTGATTCATGAATTTTTAATTTTACAGAACCGATTCCAACGACATGTACCGGACCTTTTAGACGAAAGCTCAACAAGGTAGCGTCCTTGATACTGGAGAACGAACAGAACAGGTAAGGAAATACTCGCCGTTCACCGGTATCAGAGTTGATATATGCACCGTATAATTTCTTTTTCCACACAAGGGCTTTTCTTACTGCTTTTTGTCTTCCCATGAGAGTGTCGATTTTATCACCGAGAATCTGTGCTTTACTTGCTGTCCATTTGATATGAGTTGGTAGCTCAATGTATACGTATGGAGTAAAGTCGTCGACGCGAACACATACATTTTTGTTATCTTTGTCAAGTCCGTATATACGGATGCTTGTATATTCTTCTTGGTCATCATCGTGATGCCAACTATATGGAAAAAATTCACCTTTCTGCATAATTCGTTTTTTCATATGAGGTGATGCATTAAATGTCATTTTTAAATATTTTACACGATGAAAGAGTTATTTAATTAAGTCTTGCTAATTAACAAAAATGGTCCGTATTAACAACACCTTTGATTTTGATATTTACCCATGGGATACCAGAGAAACGGTATTTGAAAGGCTGGCCGTTAAAATGGATAGTTTACCGAAGTATCTATATATTACGGGACAAGGAGATATAATGAAATCAGAAAAAATAGACGTTGTTGATTTTCTACGCCAGATCAAATCTCAAGAAATTATGGAATTTTCTAAGCTGCTGAAAAATCCATTGCCCAATCTGAACATCGTCAATGATATCGTCAGACCGTTCATCGCTTATAACGAGGAATTAGAAAAGTCTGATCAGCAGAAACGAGGAGCTTTGCTCCTTTTGTTACAAACAACCGTCCCCGGACTCAACCTGGATATGGAAGATATATGGAGAGAAAGAAAAAACATAAGAAAAAATCTAGAGGCGAACATCGTGAAAAATAAGGAGACTGTCGAATCGTCAAACGTTCTGTTAAACGTTTTGACGTCGAAACACACACCGTTTAATCAAGCAGAGGTTTCATTCCAGTTCGAGATAGCACTCTCTGATCTTTCACTTCTTGAGTTATTTGACAAAATTGTTCTGACAAAACGCGTACCTTTTGCAAGTATTAACGACCTCTATAAAATTTTTAAGGAATCTGATCCAGACCCAAATTGGGGCTCCATAGACAATGCAATTTACTTAAAGATAACAGACTCTTCCCTGGCAGAATATGTAAACGTGGTAATTGTGGAAGAAGATAATAAAGGTATAGCACAAACAACCATGATTAGCTCGGAAAAAGGTACACCGGAACGAGATTTTTTCCAAGATTTTTATGCAATATTTCCATCCCTGAACTTACAAGAGCTAAGTCGTGAAATTATAAGACAAAAGGGACGAATGTATTATCTTCTTGGCAATGAACCAATCGATAGTTATGTTCTTGGAGAACTTGTGATGAACGATCCCATCTTTAGTAAATATCTGTCCATAGATGAACACGAGGCTGCCACAAAAAAGAAGAGGAGCAGTTTATACATTCATTACTTTGGTGCGACCGAGTCTGAGAATGTAAAGGCAAATATAACCATCTACCGGGTTCGCAAAAACGATCTGGTCCACAAGAAGTATAATTTCGAGGAGGGAAAATATTATGCCAATGTCTTGGTAAGCGACGTTAAATCCAAGAGGACTCTAGATTATTTCGTAGATATATTTGGGAAATTACTAACATTATATTACGAAAAAGCACCGGATGTAATAACTTTTTACAGGTCTCTTCTAACTCCCAAACTGTTTCCACCACCTTATAAAAAACTAGCTGATGTTGCTCCGGGTAAAAAGAAGGATATTCCGTTATCGTCGATTGCACCCGAAGTTTTCGTTTCGGGTTATCCGACAAAATGTACGCATCAACCCAGGATCGTTGGGAGAGATGAGGAGGAGACGAAATCTGTGATGGAGTATCCTAAAACACAAGACGAAGGGTTTCCGCAGAGACTATACTCATGTGATAGACACCTAACACATCCTTATCCAGGACTGAGAACAAACCCCCTGTCAAACAATGACATAGTACCGTTTTTACCGTGTTGTTTTAAGACTCCACAAGATCTTGGACCGGACGGTAAAGGCAATAAAATATTTGATCACTATTTTTACGATGCGCCCTTGGTAGATAAAATAGGGACAGTACACCAGCAGCTAAAAGGTCGAGATGTGTTCATAGAACCTCCTAATTCTGGAAAATTACCAGAAAATATTACTGAAATGTTAGACATAATTATTCAACGTCCTGGGTGGGGATTTGTAAGAACAGGAGTATTTGATTCAACAAGTAGTTTTTTGGAATGCATTCTCGAAGCTCTCCAGACAATGTCAACTAAAAACGATATTGAGGGGATGTTAAAGTATAAAGGCGAAGCCACCGTGTTGGCCAACAAAAAATATATGAAAGCTTTGGAAAATAAGAAGGATAAAAATACACTTGCCATTGCGACAGCTGAACTATGGGAAACCAAGATGAAAGAACGATTGGAACTTCTGAGTAATATTCGTCGGGAGCTCGCTACAGATGCTGGTGTTGCATTGTGTAAACAAGAGATGTACGATTATAATGACGAAGACATTCGAAAAAATATAAAAAATACTGATAATTATTTTGATCCTAAACTTACGATGAATTTAATAGAAAAATATTTTAACTGTAACGTTATATTGTTTAGTCGTGTTTTACCAAAAGACCATGACGCTAAATATCAGGGTGTGACGAACGCATCTATCATGTTACCAAGACATACACAGGCATATTATAAAACGTCCAGAAAACATGTTCCAACCATTCTTATTTACGAAAGACTTGGTAGAGGAGATGAACAAAAGATATACCCGAGATGCGAACTTATTGGTTTCTGGAAAAAGAACAGGTACGACATCGAATACGTCCACGACAAAGACTCGGAGATATCCAGAAGCTTAAATATAATATACGAAAAAGTAAGAGCAAGTTATAATCTCAATCGTCCTGTCGAAAAAAGCGTATTCCCGGTTTCTAGTATGGAAAAGATCGGGATAAAATTCAAAGAACAGTACATCGACTCGTACGGAAAATGCAGAGGGATGGTATTTCAGTACGGCGATTCTGTTGGATCAATGATAACAACTCCTCTACAACCCATGAATCTAAATCAGACCAAGAGAATAACGCACCCGCGATTATCTCTGAAAGACGTAGTTGGAATTTTCGAGCTACTGGACTTGAAGATCGAAAAAACATCTGTGGATAATTCTGCATATTCAAGCACCATTGGCAATGTTAGATTTTCCATACCATTCTTCTTCCCCGAACAGGAAGTCGTCGAACCACCAAAGGTAAGCATCGAATACGACCTTGTCACAAAAAGATCAGAAACATCCGAATTAAAAACATTCGAGCGTGATAGAAACATCGCCAAATACATGGTGGAATATTTAAGATGGTTATATTCAACATATCTCAACGAAAACGCACTGGATATCTCGTTTGAAACCATGGAAAAATTTGTAAACGATGGCATCTTGATAAGTCCAGAGTTTGAATACGGAGATATCAAAACTTCGTTTCAGAAAACCAGCGGTGTGAGCACCGAGGGAAAATTGCACGTGAAAAGTTTAGAGACTAAGAAAAGGCTTGTGTATACGCTGCAACTTTATATGAAATATCACCCGGAAGAGTTGAAAAAATACTATGAGAAAACGAACATTCCTAATTATTTTGAGAACGTGGCGGATTTTACAAAATACAGATCGCAGATTATTCTGCAGGGAGATGATGCCGTGAGTAAGTGGATAGAAGAAAGAGGAAAAAATTACATACTCCATGACGATATCTCAGATCAAAATATATACTTTTTTAGGAATAAGCTTGTCGGGGGCGATAATATATATATAGCCCAAAGAGTACCAACTCTTAACCAAGCCATCGCAACATGCAACGAATGGAAAGATGGAAAAGGAGCAAATAATTCAGATAAGGTTACGGATATAGATATATCCGATGAAAAGTTTACGTTATATTCTTTTCAAAATAACAGAAAAATTGAAGCGTACAATTGTGAGCGTGGATGCAGAAAAGGTAGATCGGATGGAAACGAAGTCCTGGGATATAAAGATGATGGAGACGCTACATTCATAAGTTTGCTAGCGACGTAGATTATATAAAAATGATTCTAAAAGTATAGTATCTTTTAGAATAACAGAAATATGACTAAAAGATACACCAAACAAAAACAACTAGATCATTGTCTTTTGCGACCTGACATGTACATAGGTAGTACTAGACTGAGAGAAACATCAGAACACGTCGCATTTAAGATAAATAATAAGTACAATATTATACAGAAGAATATAAGAAGTTCGCCAGCTATTTTACGTATATTTATCGAGGCGTTGTCCAATGCTGTAGATAACGTCGATCGAAGTAAAAGCACAAGCACTCCATGTACAAAAATCAAGGTGACTATTGACCCGGAATCAGGCGAGACTTCTATTTGGAACGACGGCGATGTTGTACCGATCGAGATGCACGATGAAGGATGTTACAATCACACGTTGATTTTTGGACACCTATTGGCCGGTTCTAATTTTAACGATGAAGAAGAAAGGAAAGTCGCTGGTCGTAACGGTCTTGGCATAAAATTGTGTAATATTTTCTCGACACAATTTGAAGTAAAAGGTTGTGATCCTGAAAATAGAAAAAGCTTTTCTCAGATCTGGACAAATAACATGAGAGATGTAGGCAAACCTAGCATTAAGTCGTCCCGACTCACCAAAGGTTTTACGCAGGTATCATGGATTCCTGACTTTCAGAGATTCGGACTCAAGAAATATACAAAAGATATCATTGCATTATATACGCGTCATGTTCTGGACGCCGCAATGATTGCCGGTGTCACGGTGTATTTTAACGATGAAATTGTACCTGTAAAATCTTTATCACAATATGCCGATCTGTATTCTTCACCAACAGAAGAAAAGCTCCTGATTAAGACCCCGGATTCGACCGTACTCGTCACTCCATGTCTTGAATGGCAACATATTTCATTCGTAAATGGAGTAACCACTCGCTTAGGTGGTCAGCATGTAGATGCTTGGGTTGAAGCACTTTTTCGCCCAATTGTAGAGAAATTTAACGGTAAGTCCAAGTCTAAGTCCAAAACACCAAAGATTAATATCAACGACGTAAAACAATTTTTCAGGCTTTTTGTTGTAGCAACAGTCGTAAGACCAGAATTTGATGGGCAGGAAAAGAATAAGCTAGAGTCTCCAGCTGTAAAAGCTGGGGTAAAAAAATCCCATATAAATAACATCTGCAAATGGTCGGTCATGGATAAAATAGAAGATACAATTCGTGCAAAAGAGATGGTTGTTTTACGTAAAACAGAGAAAAAGAAGAAGCACGCTAAGATAGACGGGCTTGATCCAGCCAATAACGCCGGTGGTAAAAATTCCAAAGATTGTATTTTATGTATAGTCGAGGGGTTATCAGCAAAGACCTATGTTGTCGCGGGAATCGACACCGGGGTGTGTGGAAAATCCGGTCGTGATTGGTTTGGTATTTTACCCGTAACTGGTAAGTTACTGAATGTCCGCAACGCAACACCAACATCTATAGCTGCTAATAAAGTTATTGTTTCGATTATTCAGGCGCTTGGCTTGGTTCACGGGACCGATTATAGAATCGCTAAAAATTATGAGTCTCTTAATTATGGTAAGATTTTCGTAGTTGCTGACGCGGACGTTGACGGGATTCATATAGAGGGTCTTATTATAAATCTCGTTCACTACTTGTTTCCTACTCTTTTACAGAGAAATGAACCGTATATCGTGAGTATGAAGACTCCAATTGCTCGTGTATTCAGAGGGCGCGCAAAAGACCTTCTATTCTACGACGAACGAAGATTCAACAAGTACCTAAGCGAGCAAACTTCCAAGGTAAACGCAAAATATTACAAAGGTCTTGGCACAACTCGGGAAGAAGATGTCCCTGATACTTTTGGGTTAAAGATAGTTGAATTTATGAAAGATGATCGAGATTCTGAAAATATGAACAAGGTGTTTAACAATAAATATGCAGATTCTCGAAAGACATGGCTGGGAGAATATAATCCCGAAGAACAGAAATTTTCTTTGGATGATGAAGGTCAGACATGTTCAATGACTCTATCCAATTTTCTTAACGGCGAGATGATCAAATTTTCACATGCAGATTGTGCCAGAAGCATTCCAAATGGTATAGATGGATTAAAAGAATCTCAGCGTAAAATCTTGTACGCCGTACGCAAGAGGCGACTTCAATACACCGGCAATTCTCTTAAAGTTGCTCAGCTGAGTGGTTATACGGCAGAAAAGTCAAATTATCATCACGGCGAACAAAATCTTCAGGATACTATAATTGGTATGGCGTCGGGATTCGTAGGTACAAACAATATACCTTTATTGTATCCTGATGGTGGATTTGGTACACGCCTTGAAGGTGGTAAAGATGCCGCTAGCGCTAGGTATATCTACACAAAAAAGGAACAACTGACTGATTTACTATTTAGAGAAGAAGATGACCCAATTTTGACTCCGGTCAATGATGATGGCGATCTTGTCCAACCAGAACATTATATTCCCATTATTCCGATGATCCTCATCAACGGCTGTGCTGCTGGTATTGGAACTGGGTGGTCTTGCAGCGTTCCTTGTTTTAACCCAGTCGACGTGATCAATTCTATTCGTATCTGGATAGAGAACGATGGAGAAGTTTTCTTGACCGACCCAGATACGAACGAAGAGTGCTGTGTTCTTCCAGATCTAGTACCTTGGTACAGAGGTTTTAAAGGTGATATATCAGAATGCGGTGACAAAAAATACAAAACAGATGGCGTCGTCGATAAGGGTGTTAGAAAAAATGCAACGATTGTCACGGAGTTACCGATTGGGTTATGGACTAATAAGTTTAAGGAAACATGCGAAGATCTTGTTGCGTCCAAAAAACTAAAAGGAATGAAAAATTATTCTACAACACAAGATGTTAATTTCGTTCTATCTGAAAGTTTAGACGGGCTTTCATGTAACCTTAAAAATCTGAAGTTAAGCACCTATGTATACACTTCAAACATGGTTATGTTCAACGAACTGAATCATCTTAAAAAATACAATTCTCCTCAGGAAATTATCGATGATTTCTGTAAGGTACGATTAAAGTATTACATGTTGAGAAAAGAGTATCAAATCTCCGATCTTCAAAAACAACTCGACGTTCTTAAAAATAAAGAACGATTTATCAAGGAAGTTATCGAGGATACACTTGTTATCATCAGAAGAGATGAGAAGGAAATCTCTACCGAGTTGGAAGACAAGAACTACGATAAGGATCCACAGGATAACACATATAATTATCTATTAAGATTGCCTATTCGTACTCTTACCAGCAATAAACTCACTGAACTAGATAAGGATATAACAAGCCTTACCACACAACTGACTAAACTCAACAAAACAAAACCAGAAACGATGTGGATTGGTGAACTTTTAGAGTTCGAACGTGCATATACCAGGTGGCTAACCAACATGACATCTCGTGTTCCAAAAAAATCGAAAAAGAAGGTCTAATACCACGAATCATTATTTTGCATATAAAATAATGATAACTTACTGAACTTTAATCCATAACGCTCCACAGATTAAACCCGATATTGCACCAATAGAATGACCTATAAGAGATGATTTTGGATTGGTAGCCTTGGATACGAAAATCAGCCCAACCGCTGGTAAAATCGTCAATAGATCTAGACCTTTTTTGGTTATTAGTTCCCATACAAGTACACCAAACAATACACCAGAAAACCCAACACTGCATGGTAAATCCTTGAAGATGGTATATACGATTGTTTCGAGAATAGTGCTGAGTATAACAAGGAAAGTGATTAACCCGATAAATTTCTTACTACCGATATCAAGCTCTACTCGTGAAAGAGCGTAAATAGCGATCAGATTGAATATGAGATGCGGTGTATCCACGTGAATAAAATTACTATAAAATTTGGAGAAGATATCCTTTCCACACGGTATTTGTTTTATTGCCGTTGAAACATACATAGAAAATATAACAATAATACTTGTTGCGATAAAAACAGACACGGGAACATCTTTTGCATTATGTTTCATTTATAATCTGCAAAAACTATATTTATAAAAATAAATATGATCGAACATAAGGAGGAATTTTGTGGCGCATGTTTAGCGGTCCCAGCTGCGTTGGCCGGTGTTGGTGCTGCCGGGGTTGGTGCCAAGAAAGATGGGTATGCAAAAACAAAGAAGATTTTGTTGTGGGGGGGAATTGCTGTTACATTGATAAGCAGTATTGTTGCCGTTGTTTACATAGTAAAATGTAAAGACTGTAGGTAATCTTATAATTTTTTTAAATTATAAGAATTTATTGGGATTTGCTTTCTCCTTCTTCGTCGTCGATACCGGGAAGAACCGCATCTTCTACAAGGAACTTCATGAAATTTTGTCCTGCTTTTTCGGTGTCCATGTCGAGTCCAACATCTTCTCGTGCCTTTACATACTTTTGGTAGTATTTTTCGGCGAATTCTGAGTTTTCCTCGTCGAGCTTCTTCAAGTCCTCTCGTGTCTTGAGGATAACATCCTTGACTTCCGCCATCTTTTTGATATGTTCTAGGTAAGTCCAGGAGAGCTGAGCCTTCTTTACACGAAGAGTGATATAGTTCTCGTACGGATCCACATCTTCTGGTTTTTGACGAGATTCTGCCAAAAGTTTTTCCTCGCGTTCTTGAATGTCATCAATATCGCTCTTCTCCTCCTTCTTCTTTTTCATAACAGCGCTTGATACAGACTCGGTCATCTCCTTTCTAATATCGATTTCTTCTGTTTCCGCAGAATAATCAGAACTTAGAGTAACGGGAAATGGTCGTCCAACGTATGTATGATAAATCTGGTGGTACGAATCAACGCTACGAATAATTTCCTCTGCTCGCTGATTTGACTCAAGCTGAGTCGCATAATTACCTCGCAGTTTCGCAAATCCAAACACACCATTTTCATTTGGCGTTGCGCCCTTAGCGGGAGTAAATGAGATCAGGCCGATCATCTGCATAGGAATCGGAGGATCCGCATAAGTTCTATCAACTCGTGGAAATTTCCTAACAAAACTTAAATTATTCAACTCCTTTACAGCATCATTGACATTTTCTTCGGTTAGAGTCGGAGCTCCTAGTTCTGGACGCCACTTATTCTCTCTGTCACGATCCGCAGGGGCGGTTAGTGAATTTTCCTTAGTCCATTCTGGATGTGTATTTGTGTTTGACATCTTTTTTAAAAATACACATTTCTTTATACTACTTAAGATTGTCTCCGTTCTCACAGTAGTCTGGTATGATTGTCTGGCTAGGATCGTACATTTTTGCGTCCGCAAGTTCGACAAGTAATTGCTCAAATATTGCATGGAACTCATCTGTGTGACCGATGCTGTTAGATATAACATGGCTGTATTCGTGAGCTAGAACGTAAATAAGCATATTTATTGAATAATATCTGTTATTTTCGTCTTTCAGACATAGATATACGCGTGATTTGTTGATCGTGTAACTTTTTTCTCCTCTGAATAATTCTGTTTCTTTCATGATATTTCTGTTATTTAGAGATGAAAGATTGTCTGTCCAATAACGGTCTTGATTAAAAAAATCGGAGAAGATTTTGTGCAACTCTTTCAATTTTGGGTCATCTTTTAGATGATACTCTTCAAGTTGTTTGTACATGCAACAAACCACGACGCAAAAAATACAAAATATTATAAAATATTTTAACGATCGAGTTTTCATTTGCTTTATTATAGAAACTTATTTCTGCAACAACAATGGATTATTTACAATGCTCTGGTCTTTACATCTTATAGCATTTCTGCACCATATCCTACAACTATATTCTGCCTCGTACGCTTTTATTATGTTAAGGGCGAAATCTGTTCGCGGTGTTTTCGAAACAGTATTGTACCAAGGCCATGTACCGTTCACTAATGGTGCATTATATCTGGTGATTATATACACAGTCCGTGTAAATTCTGACGGACTGATTAAGGTACTGTAGATTGCGAGATTGTTGTGTTCGTCTCTTAGTTTTGTGATAAAATCCATATAGTTTTCTCTATTTGTCTTTGGGACAAGACGTGTCTGATAATCAAGCACGCCTAGGAATTTTTCAAGTCTTGCTATTCTCTTGTCTATCGCTTGGATTCTCTTAACATACCCTTTCTTTTTTACCCAGGCAGCGATCAAGGTTGTCGTGAATGTCATAACGCTTATGACCAAGTTTTTCGTCCAATTATACAAAACATTGTCCGTCTCTGATAGATCAAAGGGTTCGAGTGCAAAGAGCGTGGCGAACGAAGACATTGTCGATATCACAATGATCCACCAACCGTATTTTGACTCTCGTTCTTTGATTTCCTCGACAAAAAACTGAAACACCTTCGAGTAAAAGTTGAGTTCATTATACCAACCTTTTACCTTGTACCATTCGTCTTGTTCCTCAGATGATGTATCTGAAGCTCCACTTATTCCTTGGAGAATATCTGGAACTTCAACATTGAAAAATCCTTTTGAGTCTTTTTTAGTCTCTTCTCCCGAACTCTCTTCCTGGATAAAGTCTATGACAACTTCACCTTCGTTTGACATTTTATTTCTTATCTAATATGTTTTTAATTTCAAGTAACGCTCTTTTAGCGTCTCTTGAGGATGATGATCCTGAGTACGCAAATGGTATACCTGCTGCTTTTGACGATGAGCTGTGATGCTTTTTTGACGTGTAGTGATGAACGACACTCTTGATATCTTCTAACTTTTTAACGAGCACCTTTTTTACACTGCGTTCTCTGATTATGGTATCGCGATATTGTTGCTCGCGTTCTGCGGCATCACGATAATTTTGATCAAGCGACATTTATTATAAGTATTTTTTATACAATATTCTCATATAAAAAAACTAAAGACCGTAAAAGAACTGATAAATCCGCAACGATAATTTTTCTCCAACTCTTCGTTTTTTATCGTTTTTGATTGAATAACTTAAATCAGCCAGTAATTTATCTCTGATGTGATCAGGTGTTCTTTCGTATTCAAGCACAAGAGACGACAATGTTGGATATTTCTCGATAATCTTCTCTGCAATCTTCTCCGTAACTTGTGGTATCAGAGCGAGCTGAGAGATAAACCAGACGGTCGGTGTCATGTTCTCCTTTTTCTTTTTCTTCAGGGTAGACGCATATTTCGTAGCAGTCATAAAACCTTCCTGTAAAAAATATTTATTGCCATCTTTTTGTAATTTATCCAATAACTTTTGTATGAACACCGATGTTTCTCGAAGAGAAGCAGTTTTATACACTTTAATACCATCCCTTAACTGAGTATTGATTACACTCCCAAGTAATGTTGATGTTGGTATAGTTCCTGATATTTCACGATCAAGATTTCCTTCAATCAGATACATAATACGAGAGACATCAATACCGCTATGTAGCAGGCGCGCCTTTTGCTCTCTTGCTCTTCCGTCACATATACTCGCTCTCAGATCTTCCACAGTTTTACGCTCAATGACGAGGATTATGTCGTCGCCATCACGAAATAAAACATCTCCAATGTCCAACGTTTCTATAGTTACCTTACACTCATCTCCAATCTCATTAATGAGATGATGTTCTCTGTTGTCAACGACAAGTTCAATCGGCATTTTTTTGATGTCTCCAGAGTTTTAGATCTAAAACTGAAAATAATCAAGAGGTATATAGAAAAATACAAAAGATGACCATTGACAGAAATCGAGGAAAAACTGCTATTTCCACAGTGACGAGCGAACTAGATATAGACTCCATTGAACAGGCAATCTACGATAAAGTAACCAGTGCCGAAGATTATAAGACCGTGATCTACCAGGTTGTTTCTGATATATTATCTAAAAAA
>CERI01116996.1_pt1 | contig 15092 bp, 11 predicted proteins | sample 350261 | NCBI WGS metagenome assembly CERI01 (sample SAMEA2620979, study PRJEB7988) | marine metagenome | isolation source: saline water (ENVO:00002010), including
CTTGTATAGGTTATACCAATTTATAACAAGTTGTGAAGAACGGTAGTTGATAGAAATATTTAAAGAAATGAGATATTGTTGAAGGCTATTGGATAAGTTGTGAAGAACGGATACGCAATTGTAGAAAGTTTTGATACTGAACAAAGCAAAAAATTGTAAGTGATTACTTCAAAAGTCGCTATTTGCCGATTAAAACGATGTTGACAAGAGTAGTGAAACAATTCCATCAATTGAAAAACATGATTATTTATGACTTCTTATAGTATTCTGTTTTAAATATACTAACATACAAAAAAACATATTATCATTTTCAGAAATTTCACAATGAGGATAATATTTTTGAAGACATGAACTAAAAATTGAAATTAAATTAAGTGTAGTTATGTCATTTATAGGTGATACATTTTGAGAATACTTATATTCTGCAACAATCTCTTTTTTAGGTAAAAGATTTAAAATTTTAAGAATATAAATCAATTTACCAGTGCAATTTGACAAATGAATGATATCAAAAATCATACCATGAGTTATAGAATTGTGAAAGGTGTAGTTTTCAACTAATTTTTGCACAATAGACTCATTTTTATTCAATATGCTCTCCGAATTCACATTGAAACTTTCGTCTATGAGTTTTACATAAATCTTTTTAATAAAGTCTTTGCCATAAAGCATTACAATCAAAAATTTCTATTAATATTTATATTACTTTTTTTTCTTTATTTTTAGAAAAATTAAGAAATCATGTTTAATCTGTTAAGGGAGGCATTGGTGGTACCGAATCAAAATCAATTTTTCTACCTTTTCTACCTTTAGTCCTTATTGATTGTACTGAATCTAAATCACTATCATAATATAGTTCAGTTGGTGTAGAAGATGCTGTAGAAGATGCTGTAGAAGGTATTGTATAAGGTATTGTATCCGGTGTGGACTCGTCGTCGTCGTAGTGTTTTTCAGGAGTTTTATAATCACTATAATCCCGCTTTCGCGTACGTACACCTCCTTTTCTTCTTATTCTTCTTAGAACCTTTTTCAATGATTTCCTGGATTTTATTGAAAAACGTTTCTTGGTACTTTTCGCATGACCTTTCTTGGTTTTTAAAGACCTTCTCATTTATATTAATGGATATTTTTTTTCAATATTTGATATTTTATAAAGATTCGTGATAAAAATGATGTTATGAATTACGAAAGTTTAGAAAAAGACATTTCAATTTTTCTAATATGAAATTGAGGGAACACCAGAAAAACGCCGTTCATTTATCAATCGAAAATAATTTTTCATCTGGCGTGCTTTTCCACGCAACGGGAACTGGTAAATCTTGGGTAGCTTTAGATATTTTGATAAATTTCAAAAATAAAGTTGAAAATAATAAAGTTTCTTTACAAAGTAAGCGAAAACCTTTACATTATATTTCAATAGTAATACTTATATCATTTTTTAATATTTGATTGACTGTTAAAAATAAATTTTTAAAAAACGACTCCAGCAGGGTTTGAACCTGCGACCTTAGGTTTAACAGACCTACGCTACTGCCAACTGAGCTATGGAGTCATATTTCACTAAAATCTTACTTTATCATTGCCCGATGCGAGCTCAAAAGAGAAAAAGCCCAAAAAATATTGTAGAAGACAAAAAATCTTCTACAATAGAACCTTTTAAAAAATTTAAGACAAAATGAACGCACTTTTTGTCTGACTACTCAACAATTGTTTTTAAATTTTTAAAGACAACCGTTTTTCATAATTAACACTATTTATTTCTCTTTACATTCTTTTTTCAAATAATAAATGTCGTATCAATATGAACCATGTTAAGTTTACAAAAATTTTTTAAATAATAAGTAAACACAGAATAAAATCTAAATAAAAAAAAAATATATATATATATATATATATATATGCTTCTAAAAACAAAGCATAGAAAACAAGATAAAAGAAACAAAAAAAAAATAAAATCACAAAAGAAAAGAGAGAAAACACAAAAAATACGAAAAGCAATAAAAATAACACAGAAAAAATTTAGACTAAAAAGAAAATTTGCCGGACAAGACTCTGGAAATAGTAGTCCGAAATCAAACAATAGCTATAGTTCTATTGAAGAGTTAACAGCAATTCAACCCGCATTAAATAATCAATTTATACCAATTACTCCAAATAATCAAAATAATCAAAATAATCAAAATAATTTAGAAAATCGCCCAGAAAATCCTGTCAATGTCCCAAATGTCACAAATGAACCCGAAGATGAAGAAGATGCAGAAGAAAATGTCCCCAATGGACCCGTAGATGAAGAAGATGCATTCACAGAAATAATTGGGTAAATTAAAAAATTCAAAAACATATTTTTAACTAATAAAAACAATCAATTATATGTACTTAAAGAAAGGTGATGCAAACGGCGATAATAATATCAATATTCTGGATGCTTATCAAATCGCCGCATACATCGCCGGTATCCCTGGTGTTCCCGACCCCAACATTCGTGCTGCAAATGTAAATGACGACGAATCATTAAATATTATTGACGCATATTACATTGCCGCATATGTCGCAGGGCTACCAGGATTTGATATAATACCATTTCCCGAAGAAGAACCTGAATCAGAACCTGAAACCGAACCCGAACCCGAACCGGAACCAGAATGGGACCCCACAATTATAACTGAGCCAATTTTCTTAAATCCAGCAACAATTGATGTATTAGAGGATGCTATATATAGAATTGAGTTAGATGCCGAAGATTCTTTTTTAAATAAGATAAATACTTTCAGAATAACTCAAATTCCTACATTAGGTAATTTGTATACTTCTGAAGACTTATCTACTGTAATTACTACAAACCAGACCATTACATCTAACGAAATGTATTACCGGTGTTTAGATGATTTTGGTAATGATGAAATAAAAGTTGTAGCTATTGATTCCCTAAGTTTTGAATCAGACACTCATACTATTGAATGTAATGTATCTTCAAATGTATACACTGCTAGTTCTCAATTCAGTACACAATATCATGCATTAAATATCATTAACACAACTTATTCTTGGAAGAGCAGTGATAATCAATTTGATAATTCAGGATTTGCCATTTCTGAAAATTCTGACTCATCTTGGGTGAGTTCAACCCAGTATCATGGACCTTGGATACAAAGTAATAGATATAGTTTAAAAGCCGTCCAAAGTTATCTTGATAAAATGTCCACATCATTACTGGAAGATACACACTGGATTGGATATAATATGGTTATGACTTTGAATTCTTCAATAAATTTACCGAGAAAAGTAGCAATTTTAGGAAGTAATGAAGATACAATTGGAACTTATGAAGGTGCTTCAAGTACCGTTTTGATTGATGAATATACTATTGATAATAACGGACAAACGACCGATTTCACAATAAATATCAATATGAGTACTGACAATACATCTCCAACTATTTATACTTACTATCGTGTAGTTTTTACAGAGAGTTATACTGAATCGTCAGAAAGATTTATTGAAATTCAAAATATATACTACTCATCATTTCTTACGGCTTCCATATATAATAATCCTAATGTTACAAAAAATCCATTAAAACTTAAAATAGATGGGGATACCTTAGACCCCGTTGATGTGAGTGAAGGATGGCGCACGGATGATGGATATGTGAATGGTATCGTAGATTCAACCGCACCATTAAGTTATGATTTATCTAATAATGTGTATCAAGGTCATTGGATTCAATTGAATCATTACGATAAATCAACTTACAGTGATAATGTGGCCTCAATATATAATCCCGCACGAAAATTCTTAAAATTCAAGTTCTTTGCGGAAAGTGTTACAACTGCTAAAAGACCTTATAAAGTCATTGTTTTGGCTGGTAATAATGAAAAGGAATTTGATACGAATATTAATGAGGTTGTTTTAGTTGTTAATGAGACGATTTTAGTCTTTGATGAGGATCAAATAGCATTTTTGAATTTGAATGTTTTATATTCAGAATTAAATTATTTTCATTACCGTGTAGTATTCACCGAACTCACAAATGACACGAAAGCGACAGAAGTTCGTTTCAATACTATTGATTTTGATGTCGATGGTCCAATTACTGCGATACCCGCATTCATGATACCTACATATAGTACTACAAATGACGGTATGGATCTTCGTCTAATGAAAGATGGTTTCCTTCATAGAGAGAATCCATACAATGCTTCTGGATTTGCAGCTTGGAGTGAAACAGGCATTGTATATGGAGGATATTATGCTTCTTCTTCAAAGATTTATGATGTAACTACAGCAACGGAATTCGTTGAAAGATTAGGTGAAAGTGGGGATCGTATAATTAGATTACAGTCAGATATTGTCTTAAAAGATGATGATGATGAAGCAATGAATGATATTCAGATTTTGAATGAAAATGTTACTATTGATGGTAATTATTACAAAATTATTCATTTCTCTCACATTTATGATGTAACTTCAACTCATCCAACATTAGGAAACTATTGGAATTGGAAAGGTTCTCGTATCAAGGTTCGTACTTTCAATGTAGTTTTTCAAAATATCATATGGGAATCTCCAATAGATTATGATTTTGATGATGATAATCCTAATACTCCTAATATAAGAATTCATGGAGAAAATGATTATTTACAAATAAGTGAGAATGGTTTTGATGAAACCAAATCTTATAAAGTTCACCATATTCTCATTGATAATTGTAAATTTATTTATCCTATTTGTAGAAAGGTTTATGATGCGGTTCCGGACCCTAGTGATGACCCACAACCCACCGACGAATTTTTAGCGATCCGCCAGGGAACTACTTTTTTAACAATTTCTAATTGTTATTTCGACCATGGTTATCAATTTTTAGATATAGTGAATGCCGAACAAGAATTTAATTACCTGAATGATTTGTGTATTACTATTTATAAGTGTTATTTTAATAATTCAAAAGGAAGATCCCCAAAAGTACAAGCAGGCTTCATCCATGTAGTAAATAACATTTATGAGAATCCGGATGATACTATTGAATCTTATGGAAATACGGAAATATTAATTGATGGGAATTATTTCCATTTTAGTAATTTTAGTTCTAGAACATATTATTTAGACCACGATTTACATCATGTGGATAGTAATAATGCGAATGGCACACATTCACGTGAAGGTTGTGATGGTCCATATTCAATTAGTAATTCTAGAAAGGTACTCACAATTCGTGGCAATGATTCTTCAAAACTGGATTCACGAGGATTAACGTGGGGAATTGGCACAAATACTTCTCCTGTTACAGACTGGCAAGGTATTCCTGGAAGATATAATGTTCTGAGTAATAATTATATTGATAATGATGATGGAAATGGTACAAATAGTGATTTCAAAATTGATTTAGAGGATGTTTACCCTGAAAGAATCCCATCTGCATATCGTGATGGAAAAACTGGAACTGATATAATTACAGGTCATCAAGTAGGTTTAGTATCATCACAAGCAGATCTATGTAATGAAACTTTACAATTAGATGATTATCCTTATACAATCAATTCTAATTTATTACAAAGTGAATTATTAAACTTAAAAACGATAACACAAGATAGATTTGAACGAAGAGAGTGGGGATTTTATAGTGGCTTCACTGATTATTACTCCTCATCAGAATATGTATTAACTTATGTCTATAATCAATTTTCTGATACTTTATCAAATGTTTCTAGATTAGATAGAATCATTTCTACTACTCCAATTTTTGAAAATGAAGGACGTAGTGGTTCCGTTGCTATTAGAATACTCAATTTTAACGCTTCATTAGCAGACGTGTCTTCTATTGATCTAGGACGAATGTTATATTTCTTAGGAGACGGTAATGGTTTTGGAAGCCATGCCGAAATGCATATTCATCTTAATCGAAATCAAAAGATAGAGTTTTATTATCAAATTGTAACAGGAGACGACCAAAGTAGTTCTAAGAAGATTGTTGAACTCGATACTACTTTAGTTGATGGAAGTTACTATGTCGTAATTCTGTCTTGGAATACAACATCAAACACAAGTAATTTTACATTCCGTTTAGATCAAATAAATGATAATGGACTTTATACAAATTTGAATATTGAAACATTTAGTTGTTTTTATAATAGTGATATTTTTACAGATTCTAGCCATAATTCTTTTATTGGTAGAATGAATTCAGGAAATGATAGAAGTTGGTATGATAGTGATAACTATCCATCTGGCTTGGTAGTTTTAGAATTACTCAATAACAAATTTTACAACAATTAAATCATCTAAAAAGTTCAATGGCTTTTTTACGGGATTCTTTGACATTTACAATCGGGCAGTTGTAATCTACACCTGCCTCTTTACACATTGTTTCCCATTTTTTCAAAACTCCAAATGAAATTTCTCTAATTTCTGGAATATTATTTTTAGTATAGACTCCCTGAGGATCTGTTTTTTCAAATTGGGTAAAAGGATTCATAATTCTAGTATAAGGTGAACCATCAGCACCAGTACTTGCACTCCATTGCCAACCACCATTATTAGAACAAGGGTCATAATCTATAAGTTGAGTCGCAAAATATTTTTCTCCAATTTTCCAATCACACAAAAGATTTTTTGTCAAAAACATGGCAACAACCATTCTTCCTCTGTTATGCATAAATCCTGTTTCATTCAACTCTCGCATCGCAGCATCCACCATGGGTACTCCCGTTTTACCATTTTTCCAGGCTTTAATGTACTCGGGATTATTATTCCATATTTGATGGAAGGCTTTATCTTTTCTAAAATTATCTCCAAAGACATGGGAATAGTGATAAGCGACGTACATATAAAAATCTCGGAAATGTAATTCTCTTATTAAAGGCTCACTACGTTTTTGTAGCGTATCCAAGATGATTTTGTGAGTTTCACGAATACCAATTACGCCAAATTTCAAATATGCTGATAATTTTGTACTTTCCTTATCAATTCTATTTCTTTGAGTTTCATATTCTAAATGATTTTTCAAATTCTCTAATTTCTTTAATCCATTTTGTCTTCCTCCCTCAATGGAGTACAAATTGGGGTCTCCTTCATAAAATGTATCAATATCCTTTACCTCAAATTTTAAATCTTCTTTTGAATCCTTCAAATCCTTAAAATTCTGAAATCTGTTTTTTGGGATCGTTTCATAAATCTTCAAGTTGGAATGTTTTCGTGCCTCATTATAATAAGGAGTAAAGATTTGATAAGGTTTCATGGAACCCGAAAAGATGTTTTGAGGAGGTGTCAGACAATGATTATCTGTTTTTAAAAATTGAATCTCGCGAGATTTACACCATTTTTCTATTTTATCTTCCCTCATTCTCGCATATGGTGTGTAATCTTCGGAAATTGAAATAGTATGAATATTGATTTTTTTATTTATATCATTTAGAACCTCTTCGTGTTTCCCGTAAAAAAACAAAAGCGGTATACTATTTGCCAGTTCTTTAAGAGATTGACACATAAATTTCACTGATCTATCAGACTTAAACTCATTTTTCGTTACCTGCTCCGGAGTAAAAATAAAGATAGGAATGATTGGTAAATTATTTTTATTTAAAGAATTTAGAACTTTATGATCTTGTATTCTTAAATCTCTTGTGAATATATGAATTGAATAGGCTTCATCAGTCTTTGTATTCTTCATTAGTATTTTTTTCCCTTTTCCTCCTCGGGATTTCTTATATATAACATTAGAGTGTCGGCTTATATAATTATCATGATTATAATGTAATATTTTTTGTTTAGATGAGAAAGCAACTGCTGATAACCACATCCAATTTGCTCTATTCACAGCAGCATCATGATCTATCAACGTTTTTCTGAACCATTTTTCTCCAATTTTCCAGTCATAGTTTAACCCACCTCTTGTCAAATAGTCTGCTACAACATGTCTTTGTAAATGATGAATCCACCCATCTCGTTGTAATTGTATCATCGCCATATTTAAATCTTTTTTGTCAGTTTCACCATTATTCCATTGCGCTAATTTACTCGGAACAACCTTCGTCCATTTATGAGTTGTTTCCCAAAATGGTGTTTTTTTCGTGTACTCAGCCCAAAATCCAGGAAATTTAGATGTGGCATGGAAGAATTCTCTCCAAAGTATTTGATCTGTGGCACTACCAATTTTTGAATCACTTGGTTTTGTATCACCCCAAAGCATGTAGGCTTTTAAAGGATCCAGAAGTCCTAAGGAAAACAAAAAACTCGCCTTTGAAGTTTTTAATAATCCCTCTTCTTGTGAAAACAAAGTTGCATCAGCGCATGTATCTGGTTTGTACCATTTAGGATCTTTTAAAATAGAACTCGTTTTTTTGATATAAGATTGAACTTGACTCTCTAAAGAAGTAGAATTCATTTTTGGAAAGTTTAAGATTTTGAAATTTTTGTTTTCTAATTCTTTGGTTTTTTGTTTTATCATTTCATATAATTTTCCATAATTTATGAAAGACTTGTTTTTATAAATTGAAAATTCATCTAAAAGTGCGTGAATGCTTGAACCGCTTGGATTACTCTTTGTTTTATACACTTTTTTGCTTAAGTTGTAGAGTTCATCAATTCTTTTTTTGAAACTAGATATTTGAGGGAATTTTGTTTTTTGAAATATAGATTGAATTATATTGTGGTTTTCTTTCCAATCTATCATAGTCAAGGTTTGAATGATTTTGGTATTAAAGTGATTACTTAAATTTTGATCAAAATCTCCCCACATGATAGGATCATCTGTTTCATCCATTATTAATTCAGTATTTTTTGGTAATTTACTCATAAATTTTAGAAATTCCGAGGAATTTCCATGAAAACAGTTCAAATGCTTCTGAAATGATTTAGCATGGAGATAAATAGATTTTAATAGTAATAAATACTGATGAGGACTATATTCTACATCAGTATTTATTAAAAATATAACGATACCATAAGGTTTATTGTTATAAAGGCTGTTATTATGAAAACGTAAAGTATTTCTATTTATGATGAATTCCATCTTTATTTTATGAATTAAAATCTTTTAAGTTTAAAAGGTTTATAAATTTTTATTTAGGTTCATCTAATTTATGAAGTTTATGAAAAAGTTATAAATAAATTGCTTAAATTTTAATATTTCGCATCTTAATTATAAAAATTGAAAGGATATGCCATATTATCCTAAAAAGAAAATATTATTTATACATATTCCAAAGACTGGTGGGACATCATTAGAAGATTATTTTAGATCCAAATCGAAACAAACACTTTATTGTTATGGTGCTAATAACAAAATATTACCAGAACGTAATGTATCTTTACAGCATCAATTTTATTCAACTTTAGAAAAGCATAGTAACAAAGTCAAGATTAACTTCAAAGACCCGGCTTTAAGAATATATACGATTGTGCGAGATCCATATAATAGGTTAATTAGTGATCTTTTTCACTTTAAACTTATCAAACACGATACAACACCCGAACAAGTTCATCGTTTACTTGTCAAAACATATTTAAATAGTAAAAGATTTGACAATCACAATGTTCCACAATACAAGTTTATATGTAATGAAGATGGAGATCTTATGAATCCTAAAATAGTAATATTTAGAACAGAAAGTCTCGCACAAGATCTTGAAAAACATGGATTTAAACGATTCAAGGTTAAAACAATGGTGGGAAAATCTAAAAGAAAATCCTATGATTCTTACTTTAACAAAGATAGTATAGAACTCATTAACAACTTTTATAGAAAAGATTTTGAGATATTCGGTTATTCAATGAAAAATCCATTAGATTATGATATCCCTGTTAAAAAATACACCCCCCCCCAAATTCCAAATTCTAATAGTCTTAATTCTAATAGTCTTAATTCTATAAAACCAAAACAGGAACCCACCCAAGAACCCATCCTAGCACCCATCCTAGCACCCACCCAAGAACAAAAACTCGCACAAAAACAAGATACCACAGAAGAACCTATACAAAAACCGATTGTATCCCCCGTTTCAGTGAATAATGAAGACAAAGCAGAATTTTTAGTTCATCAGAGTCAAGTCAAGGATACTATTTCATCATCCGCTTCAATTCCAACTATATCAAGTACTTTACTTTCACGACGAAATGTTCCAAGAAGAATTGGTCGAAATATGCCTCAAGGTAAGATTCGTATAAGAAGAATTCAAACCATGAAAAAATAATTTTGAAATCAGAAAGTTTCAAAGTTTCAAATTTTCAGATTTTCAGATTTTTCAGATTTTTTAGATTTATTTTAATTAACATTTGAATACATATAATCATATTCTTTACGGAGACTTACAGGTAAATTTTTTATGAGAGATTTCTTTTCTTCTTCCGTAGTGAATGTTTCCATTTTTTTGTAAAATAATATTGGAGAAAACCATTTACCAATTCCAGGAAATACGATCTTAGTGTATTTCTTTCCAAATTTATTTTCAATTCTCTCTAAAACTTCTCTTATAAGAAAACCATGACATACGATAACTTGTGTAGGCGTATCTTTATTTTCCTTAATATCTTCTATTTCAATTTTAATTTTTTGAAATAAATTTTCAGTAGTATAAGACGAATTTGGAAATGGTGCGATCTCATTTAGAGTAATCGTATCATCTACTTCATCTAGGTTAAACCGTACAATATCTTTAACAGATACACTTTGAGTCAAAATGTTATTTCTTTTTAAATTTTCAGGTAAGTTTGTAAATTTAGAAGCTAAAGGTCTATTGGATGCGTCAATCAAAAACTTTTCAATATAATTAGGGTTTGATACAATATGAATAAATTTTTCATTTTTTTCCTTTGAAATCTTTGAAATCTTTTCTGAATCATCTTTTAAAGAAGGTTCTAAATTTAAGATATCTATCAATAATTTTGAAAACAAAATTGATGTTTCATATGTGCGATTTAAAGTACTGCAGGTAATGCCATTTTGCAAAATTGAATCTAGAATAGTGACAAGCGTTTTTCTTGAAACATTATTTGAAAGTTTATCCGCTAGTAATTCATAAAAACTTTTGATGAGAAATAGATAGTCATAAGATTTGGTTGTTTTTTCAATATTTCGTATTTGCTTTGAAATCATTGAAAAATTTTTTGTTTCGTCTAAGATATTCGCCATGGAAAGCCAATGGCGAACAACAAATATATTTCCTATTTTTATAATCGCACCATTCCCTATATTATAATGTCTATGATTCTGTGTTTTCTTCTTATATTTTTTAAAAATATTTGAAAAATTTTCAAATTCCAAATACTTTTTATTTTCTAAATATAACTGATTATCAATTTGGTTTAACGAGTTGTCAGAATTCTTTTTTTTTTTAGTTTTAGGGTATTTAGTATTTTTTTTGACCTTTTTATGAATTTTAGAATACATTTTACGAATTTTGAGAGTCTTTGATTCCATATTCAAAATAGATATAAAAAGTTATCGCATCGATAAATATAATATTAAAATTTTGATTATATGATATGAATATTCAAGAAGACAAACCTTATCAATGTGTAATATGTAATGGAAGTTGGAAAAGGAAAAGTCAGTATATGAAACATTTGGGAACAAAAAAACATCAAAAAAATATTGGAGTGTTAAAGGAAAATGATGATATGGTGAAAAATGACAAAAAATTTGAGATTTATGAGAAGATGATGAATCATCTTATTTTCGAAAATTCTCGTCTTGTAAATCATTTAAATACCTTAGAAAAGAAGATTAAGGATTTAGAAGAAAAAGTTCTCACCGTCCAGACATTTAATACACAGGTACAAGTTAATAATAATCTTAATGTTGTTGCTTACAACATTTCACTTAAAGCATTCGGTAATGAAAATTGGAATTATTTATCAAATAATGTAATTTTACCTCTCATGCGACAAGTGAATAGTGCAATTCCCGAGATAGTAAAAAAACTACATTTTTCAACAGATCATCCTGAAAATCATAATATCAAATTATCAAATAAGAAAATGAACCAGTTAAGTATATTTGATGGGAAAACTTGGTTAACAAGAGATAAAAACTGTACGATAGAATCTTTAGTATCGAATATCGTTCATAAATTGGAATCAAATTATGAATTTGATTTTTTGAATTCAAGTTCTCCTCATGTGAAACAATTATGGACGGAATTAAGAGATAAACGAAATGAAAAACAGCAAAAACAGATAAAAACAGAAGTGGAATATGTCTTATACGATAATAGAAAAATGATTTCAATAATGCAATAATGCTATAAATAAATCTGTTTAAATTTATTATATATCTAATCATAATATTCACGAATGTTGACTCATGTCATGCACAGAGAGATGGAAAAATACAAATTTGAGAATCGCATAAAATTTACTAAGAAGGAAAACGAATTATTAAATAATAGTAATGATTTGATTATATTATCTTTTAAGACAGTTGATAAGTTCAATTTTATGAGAAGTAGAAGTCTTCAGATAAAAGCAAATCAATTCAAAAATCAGATAATTAAAATATATGAATTACTTAGTGAAGACCAAAAGAAGAATATGAAAAGAATTTACATAACATTTTATCCTATCGATATTGTAAAGGTTATTCCTAAACCTAATTTTAAATTTGGAGTAGAACATATAAATTCAGGTTTTTCTTCATTCTATCATGATATCGTATACATTCACATTTTTAGAATGGAAGAATCTTTAAAAGTTTTAACTCATGAATTAATTCATGCTTTTATGTTTCATTGCGTCCATAAATCATCTTTTGATTCGAATATTCAATTGCCAAATTACAATAAAACATTAGAGCCAGAACAAAAATTAGATGAGGCGCTTGTTGAAACCTGGGCTATATTGTTGACATTTGAAGAAGAAGATATTAAAATGAATCATACCCCATTTTCCATCATGCAGGCTGCTAAGATTCTTAAAAAGTTTCATTGTAATGATTTTGAATCTTTTTGGAATCCAGATGTCTCTTTACATACCTTGATTCCTCAAACTCCTCATTTATTTCCGTATTATATTTTAAAATCAGCCTTTTTGTATCAGATTGATAAGTTCAAAGAAAGATTTCCCTTAAATAATATATCCGAATGTGGAAAATTTAGTTTTAAAGATATAGTACCCTTTATTGAAAACCAAGAATGGATTGATAAAATTAATCATGATATTAAAACCCCTCCTTATCCAAAAAATAGTCTGTTGGCTCAAACTATGCGCATGACTCCATTTTAAATCAAAACTTTAAATCAAAATATGAAATGTAAAAAAATGAATACTAGTGGATGTAATTGTATCAATTTAAATTTATTCACTATCAGTATAAATATATATGATAAAGTCACTTTTGAGACGTTTAAGTAGTAAACTAAATTTACAAAACATGATGAAGAAAGTGAATTCAGATAAAAATATTCACGAACAATTTAATGAAATCATAAAAAAAGAAAATTTAAATAAAGACGTGATAGATGATTTAACAAATGAAGTTGTGGACGATGTGGGTGAAAAAATTGCGGAGAACTTATCAAAATCAAAAGCACACATGAATTTGGATATCTGTGAAACTGATAACAGTCAAAAATTTAATCATCTCAACACCAACACAAAATTTTCTGATCTTTCCGATTTGCCTGATATATCTGATGACAATTTTATGTTGAAGAATACGCTGATGATATTATTTACAGGACTTAGTCGTAAAATGAATATATCCGAGTTTTTAGAGTCTAAAAGAAAATATGAATATATGAACGAAGTTTTAACAACTTTTATCATACAATGTATGTTTCGTGAAATATCATCCACTGTAATTCATACAATCATACACTCTTTCCAGAGTAAAATACCAATATCGTAAATTGTTTCATTACATTCTCACACGCTTAATCATCTTTAATAACTCGTTGCTTTAATAAATTCTATAATTTCTCTTGTATCTGGTCTAAGTTCCGGATCTTTTTTATGCATAAAATGAATCATTACTTTAAAATGAGGGTTACTACTATTAAGGAGTTTTTGATTGAGTCTTTCCGTATCTAAACTAATGGGGTTAATTTTCTGCATAATCACCAATTCAATTAATATACACATAAAAGACCAAATGTCTATTTTATGATTGTAAGGTTCTCTACTTACTATTTCAGGTGCCATTGTATTTAATGTTCCACAATAAGAATGATTTAATGGTGTGAATGAAGATATAGAACGAGATAAATTAAAATCTCCAATTTTAAATTTTTTTTTCACGGGTGAATTTAAATCACTAAATACCAAAATATTATCAGATTTTAAATCACGATGAATGATTCGTGAATTATGAATAAAATGAAGACCTTTTAGAATATCAAAGATAAATTTGTAGATTTCTAATTCTGGGACACTTCTATTCAATTTTTGATATTCAGATATATTGAAAGCCAAGTTATTTAAATCCGCATATTCCATTGTTATCCAATAACGGTCACGATGAATTCCGCTATCAATAACTTTTATTATATTTTCATTATTTAGTGATTTCAATAGAAAAATTTCTTGTAAATGAACTTTCGCAGCACTATTCATGGTTGAAGCATTGTCATAATCTATAAATTTCTTTTGTAATTTCAAAACAACATATGAATTTGTCTTACTTTCAAATAAATGGACTGATGTATATGTTCCTGAATCCAAATATCTTTTCCATTTATAGTTTATGACGAAATTATAAAGACAATCTGAGAGTTTTGAGTCAATTATCCAATCCAAAAAATCAGCACCTCTGTCTTCCAATTCCTTTTTTAATAATAATGTTCTTCCTATTGGTAAATTAATACGATAATTCATAATATCCGAGTATAATTTTAAACATCCTCTACCACTTCTTTTTGTAAGTTCATACAAAACTTTAAAAGAATTTGTCCTCATTTTTAAAGGAGGTATGTTTGAGGGTTTATTCCAAAATGAATTATTAAATAACTGATTGTCTGGATCAAATGAAAAACTTGTTCTGTAGTTAACTACATCAAGATTTACTACATTTCCTGTAATATTTATTTCGTCCTCTTTTCCATTTCCATTTTCATTTCCATTTTCAATTTTTATCTCATTGTTCATTTCACTGTTATTTCCAT
>CERI01022697.1_pt1 | contig 15071 bp, 12 predicted proteins | sample 350261 | NCBI WGS metagenome assembly CERI01 (sample SAMEA2620979, study PRJEB7988) | marine metagenome | isolation source: saline water (ENVO:00002010), including
AACCCTAAACCTAATTGAATCTCCCTACGGTTTTCCCTCATTTCTACCTGATAGGGCATGCATTTGTTCCGATGACCTTTCTTCCAGTCCAATTTCTGACACGCTCTGTTACAGTAAACTCTATTCTGGCAACCACCACATAAATTGGTAGCTGGTTGGTTGCAAATTACGCATACACTCATGATATCAATGTTATAATGTTATAATATTGTAAATTAATAGATTAATTATAAATAAATCATTTTTTTACTCATTCTAATGAGTATAATTAAATACATCATAAATATTACTATATATGGGCTGTTTGTTTTCTAAAACTATTACCGCTATTCATCCTCATATTATCCAAAAACCTTTGGACAATAAACAAGTGAATGACTCCCAACAGTATTCTATAGCTCAAAGAAATAAACGTCGCAGAAGACAAATTGAACTAAGAATGTTATCTGAATTCGAATAAAGACAAACTTAATTTTTATGTGCATCTTGACACCTAATACACCACATACAGACATCACAATTTTCTTGACAATCTTCACAAGCATCATCACCGTAAAGATGTAAATCTGTATCACCTTCTTTTTTCAATTTATGACGTGTATTTTTACAAGAAGGACAATGACATTCATCGCCAACTAAATGTACCTTTTCACATGTTAAACAATAATTACATCCATTATCTGGACATTCAGATTCTATAATTAATTCCGGATGATTTTTCTTACAATCAGTACACCATTTATGTAAAACCATAACTATATTGTATTACACCGACCGATATTTTAAATGAAACAAGATTTCATTTAAGTAAAATAATTATAATTAAAATGTTTTTTCATTTTTTACCATATATAGCGATCAATATCAGGTGCTAATTTCATTGCACGACTCATTAATTTTTTATTTTTCCATATACTTGTTTTTGGCGGTGGTAGTCGACCATCAGCAATTAATTCATCCACAAAAGACATATTTCTCATTGCATCAAATCTTGGGTCAATTGGTCTCCAAGTTGGTCTATCTTCTAAATAACGAATTAATTCTTTATTTTCTTCAGCTACATCAAGAAATTGTGATAATTTTTGTTCATAACACCATTCCTTACAACGATCATTATCATACTTATCATCACATGGATGATCAAATATTTTTAATATTACATGCCTTCCTGGATAATATACACTATCTACATTATCAGTCCCATGTGTAGTTGATGTTGTTATATATTGCAATGCCGATATATTAGAGCTATCATAACTACCCATTCGCAAATCAACATAATTAATCCCATTTCTCCATTCTCTCAGCAATGCCCACATTCTTTCATCTGATAATTCTAAATCAGCAAAATCATCATATGAAAATAATGATTCTCCATTTCTTGGTATAGTTGGTAAATCTCTTGAACGAATATATTCTTCAGATAACAAATAGTAATGAAATGAGGAATCTTTAATGGCTGCTTTCAATGCTAAATGTTTTGCAGATGGTATAGGTGGTATTGAATTTGGATGTGTCTGAACTAAACTAGCTCGAAGATGACAAGGTAAAGTAGGCAAATATTCTGCTTTGTTTATGATTTGCTTTATATATTTCTCTATTTTAGAAAATTCTTTAATATCCTTACATGTAAAATAGGGAATTAAATAGGTATACAAAACATCAAATGGTATATGATTCATTTGGTATATTATTGTTATATGATTTATCCATAATTATATATTATATTAATTACATTTCATTTTTTTATATTGCTATTCATAATAGACTAATGACTTCTACATTAAATGATGTAATAATTTTCGATCCATATAAATTAAAACGTTTTTTTCATATCCCTAAATCTTCAGCTTTTCTTGTATATGGACAAGGTATTTCCAATAGTCAGAGTAGTATAGTTAATCGAGATGCAACATATATCCCTAAACCTTCAAATGTTCTTTTCCGTGTTAATATGGATAGCAATAATATCCAAGATATCATACCATGGGCTTTAACGATGCCACTTGAAGCAAACCCTGGAGAAAATAATTTTGGTATTTCTGCGTTTGATAATCATAATACAGCTTTAATATCTACTGAGAGTTTAGATGGAAATGGCGACGCTTGTGCAAGTATTGTTAATATTTCATTAAATAATGGTTTAGAAGTAGGTAATGCTATTTTAGGTCATGGCAAAATTTATTCAATTGCTCATTTAAGTGGGAAAAATAGATCTTCATATAAAAATAATAGCTGGTATGTTAGTGGATATATTGATGGCGATTTAATTATTTATCGTTTTGATGATAATTTACAATTATTTTCCACAAATACTGATATTCGAGGTGATCCTAAATCTACAGTTCATATAGCTACTGATTCTATTGAACAACATTTATATGTTTTTGCTAAAAAAAATAATAAAGATGAAACACGATTATATGTACTCGATCCTTTAACACTTATTCAAATATCTACATATGATTTACCATATTTAGTTTCAAAAGTATTAACTAGCGCAGATGATAATTGCTATGTTTGCGCTCGTTCATATTCTAAAATACATTTAGTCAAAGTTAAATATTCATCAGCAAATGGATGGAAAGTAAATAAAAAAGAAACTACTATAAAAAATAATGAAACTATGCGTGATGTAGCTATTAATCCTAATCAACCACATGATATATACATATTAACAGATACACGTCTAAGACGTTATAATTCAAATTTAACTAGAATCCATACCGCATTTTTAGAAGAAGCTGATTATCCAGATTCATCACATCCTTTATTAGAATTTGATTCAGAAAGTAATTTTGTAATTGGCTTAACCAATCAAAATTTCTTTCTGCATTTAGATTATAATCATATCTTTGATATGAAAACTTTGAATTTAGAATCTGTGAAAAAAGTATCAAAAGATCAACCAGCAGCTTTTGTTGATGTATCTGATAATTGGTCATTCAGAAGTGTCAAACGATTAAATATGGATCAATTAAAAACTACACAACATTCAACTAAAACAGATATTAAAATAGAATCTCATAGTAATATGTCATCAGCACATTCATCTACTTTAGATTCTAGTGCATTAATTTCAACTGTACAAAATAAAGAAATTAAAACCGTTGATAAAACTACAGATACAATAGACGAAGAATCAGATAATAATACAGAAAAAATATTACAATCACAAATTGAAGAAATGAAAAAACAACAAAAAATTCATCATAATGAAATTAAAGAAACTAAAGAAAAACTTATTGAACAAACTGAAAAACATAATGAACAAATAAAAGAAATGCAAAATGCTAAAGCAACTCGTATAGAAAAAAATAAAGTTTTAGAACAAGAAATTCTCAAACGAAAAGAAGATATTAAAGAACAAGAATCAGAAAATAAAATGTATACACAAATTATAATTGTTTTATGTATTATACTAATACTTGGTGGACTTGGTGCTGGTTATATGGTCTATTTTAATTAATTTTTAAAATCTTTATATAATGTAGATAATTATATAGAAGAAATAGGAATTGAAGCATTTAAAAATTGTACAAATTTGATAGCAATTGGAAAATATGATCGTATTAATAGTTCTAACATAGCAAACGAGTACAGACAATTTTCAAAATTAACTAAAGTGGGTAGTGGAGCTTTTCATGGTTGTATTAATTTAAAACAAATACCTATTTTTAATCAAACCGTTGCATCTAATTATGAAAGTAGAAAATGGTATAATAAAATTTCTTACCTATATAATGATTATATTTTATTAAATACATCTATAATTAATGCATTTGATACATCATCACATGCACTATATAAAAAAATAAATGATATTTGGTATATTAATAATGTAGAATTTGGAACAACAAAACCTGATATTGATAAAATTCCTATTCCTCAACAATGTATTATAGGTGAACAATGGATAACTAATAAGAATAATGATAATATAAATGGATCAATACAAATTGGTAATTATATTATAAATAATTTTTCTTCTATATATCAAAATGAAAATGCATCGCTTCAATTAAAACTATTTTTTGAAGATCCTGGACGTTCTGATAATACTGGGTTATATAAATTATATAAAATAAATAACAATAATGATTTATATATTATACATGAAGATAAAGATTTCCAACCATTTGATAGTCTTCACATAAATGCTATTAGTGGTTCTTTTGATGTTGGATATATTAAAATAAAAACTGATAATTCTTATGGATTAGTGTATATGTCTAAAGGACGAACAATACCTGATAATAATATAAATTATATTCAATTAAATTATGTTGATTCAAATAAAATTAGTGGTTTAATTAATACAAAAACAACAAATAAAATACATTTTATAAAAAGATATGGTGAAGTTGCTGAATTTACGACTACGCAAGTTAATTGGGGGGAATCTACAATTACATTAGGTTCTGAAACAGATAAGTTATATAACAATATAACAAATTATATAGAAGGTTCATTTTATCAATTTAATTATACTACATTAAATCCTTTTGAATGCCAAGATTGTAATATAAAAACATGTCCGTATGGTGTTGTAGAACGATATACAGGTGCTACACCATCATGTGCACCATTCCATGAAAATGAAACTTGTGCTCAATTATTAAAATTCAATAGAAATGATGGTGTGAATTATTTAAGAATTGTAGGTTTATCAAAACCTAGTGCTTGGCAAGAAGAAATAAATGGTGTCATACAAACTACGAATTTAACATTAAATTTAAATGATTCTAGTGATTTTGTAGATGGTGAAATATATACAGTTGATTTTGATGAAATGTCATCAGCACATGTGACTATTGTAAGAGGAAAAATGAGTAAAATAATAATAGGAAATAAAATTAAAAATTTATATATGAATTGTTTTTCTTCTTATTATAATTTATTAGAAGTAGACATAAATTCTAACCAACTTTTTGTAGATACACAACAACCATCTTCTGGTTATCCAGATTATGGTAAATCTGGTATGGGAGTTAATTCATTTTCTAATTGTCCAAAATTACATACAATTAAATTGCCACAAAACTTAACTATTTTTGCTGGTAATACAGGAAATAATTCTTTAGGAAATGATTCGAAAGGTTTATTTCAAAATTGTACTACTTTAGCTGAGTGGAATGATACAACACAACGTGGTATTGATTTGAGTAAAATAACACAAATTGCTGAATATACTTTTAAAAATACCGGTTTTGTTGAATTATATTTACCAAATACAACTACTATAAAAGAGTATGCATTTGCAGGTTGTCAGAATTTAGTTAAGATTCATTTACCAAATGTTAATACTCTTCATAAGACTGCATTTAATGATTGTCCGAATTTAGAAACTATAATTATACCTCTAATAAGTATATCAAATTGGCCTGATTTTACTGGTTGTACAAAATTACAAAGACCATCAGAAGGTTGTGATTATGGTAAATATAAATATAATCAACTTTGTTTTTCATGCGATGAAGGTAAATTTTCTGGAATAGATGCAGTCTCGTGTGGAACTACATGTCCTGTAGGTTTCTATAAAGATAATAATAAATGTCTTACTTGTGGTAGTGGAAAATATTCAACAAATACTAATGCTATTGGTGAAAGTGCTTGTCAATTATGTGAACCTGGTAAATATCAAAATGAAGTAGCACAACAAAGTTGTAAAAACTGCGGAGAAGGTGAATACTCAACAAGCGGTTTAAGTGCATGTTTAAGTTGTCAACCAGGCGAATATCCTAATTCTGACAAAAGTAGCTGTACAAAATGTAGTCCTGGTAAATATTCAACAGATAATAAAACAATTGATTGTAACCTATGTGATGTTGGTAAATATCAAGATGAAGAAGGTAAAACATCATGTAAAGATTGCACTGATGAGGTTAATTACTCGGATTCCGAAGGTTCTACTTCATGTACCCCATGTAAAGTATGTAATGCTAACGAAGATATAACACAATTTTGTGTAGAAAAATCAAATACTGTTTGTGAATTAAAACCAAAATGGCATCAAATAGTGGGAGCGACAAAAGGATGTTGGATGCCAAATGGTACATTTTATGAAGGTATTGATTTTGATCCATCTGATCTAACAAAATGTAATTACGAAGATAATCCACGTTTAATTAATTTAAAGGATAAATGTACTTCATATAAAATTGTGTATAATAAAGATGTTTTAAAAACAAATGCAAATATTCAAAGTAATAATGTAAATATAAAAAAACTTAGATTTTTTATAGATAATGTACCATTATATTGGTCAGGATCACACGGGGACGTAACATTTGATCTCGAAATTTATATTAAACATCATCATTCTGAATCAATTGATACTATCCCTGAAGAATCATCATTAACTGATTCATTTACATATGTTTATGGCGGAAGCCATAAATTTGTTGATACCGGGTATTATGAATTTAATTTAAATCAAAATTTTAATTGGGATACATCAAAACATTTAGTATTTGCCATAAAACATGGAAAACATAATGCGTATGGCAATACTAACTATTCTAACGGAACCGTATATGGTTCAACATATGTTTTTGATGGAATAAAATCGGATGCGGGTAGAGCATGGTATCTGAAAGGCTTTTGGGATTCCATAAATTTTTCAAATGATGTTCAAACCATTAATACTGTAAATGGTGATTCGAGTAAGTATGAACGTAATACTAGTCATAAACAAGTACCACTTATTGAATTAATGTTTGGTTGTGACCATAGTAACCATGTATGTACATGTCCAAATGGAACACCTGTTTCAGATGTAGAATGTGCCACTCATGGTATTCAATGTAAATCATGCAATTCTGGATATATGTTGCAAGATGGTAAATGTATTCAAAAAGTATGTAAATGTTCAAATGGCTTAGGAACTATTGGTGAACATTGTGAAAATATTCATAATCAACAATGTGCGTCTTGTAATGATGGTTATGTATTAAATGATAAAGTTTGTGAGTACAATCCGTGCCCTGCTAGTCATCCATTTCTGGAAAAATATATTAACACCAATTTGTACTGGTGTTACGAGGGACCTGGCAACGATGGAAGCGTTTGTCGCATGTCAAACAGTAGTTTCACCGCACCTGCAGACGGATCATGGGGTACAAATCAAGACAATTGTGTTTTATAGAATAATGGCAACAGTCTTCTTTAACTTCTATCTTTGATTCGTTCGATGTCTAATACAGGACCTGTTTAATGTTCACTCGTGTCATTTGAATGGGACTCCATTTGAATGGGATATTACAAAAAATATAATTTTTTCTTTCAAAATTATATATGATTATGACCAGTATAACTATTTATATACATCAACAACTCGATCTGGATCAAGTACATTATATTATTATCAAAAAAATAGAACTACAAATATTAGTGATGATTATTTAAAAACTGATATTCATCTAAATAGTAGTAGACCTATGCTTCCAGTTATTGATTTAGTATTATAAATATATCTTGAGTATTAATAATATGCAACCTGAAGCTGTTCGGGCTTTAACAATTTTGCATAAAAATATAGTTAATGCACTGATTGAAATAGATTCAGAAGAATTGCCTGTTCTACCAAATAATTCTTCCGATAAAGTAAATCTAGATGATTTATATAAAGATTTGCTTGTAGATCCTGAACTTATCACTAAACTTTTAATTGATACTATTTCAAAAGATGAAATATTAGTATTAATGAATGCTATTAATGATAAACAAGGTAGATTTTTTAAAAAAAGTAAAGAATCTAAATATACTCCTTTTAAAAATGTATCACATTTATTGGAAAATGTTTCACTAAAAAAACATCATCATACAGATGGTCATTTTGGTGTTATACATTTTTTATCTAATGATTTAGTTGTTAAAGTAATGGAATTGAAAAAATCAATCTTTTTTTTATATGCCCTGAAAGAGGCTTTTTTTACACAGTTATTTGAAACAAATAATGAAGATTATTTATTACATGGATATCAATCATTTTTTGTTTTTGGAGATACTGTTACAAATTCATATGCCTATGTTATTCTTGAAAGATTAGACATTGATTTATACGATATTGCTGATAGAGACAGAGAACTTCGTGAATTAGATATTAGTCTAAATGCACTTAATAATATAATTAAAGGAGTACAAAGTATGCATAAATATGGTTTAGTTCATCGTGATATTAAACTTGAAAATATCATGATCAAAAATAATAAAACAAAGTTAATTGATTTTGGATTAACAGAATATTGGAATGGACGACCTTTACATTGTGCTGGAACTCCAGTTACAATGTCAGATAAATTACTTTATTTTGGATGGAATAAACAACATATAACAATAGAATATAATGCAAAATTAGCAGATATTGATGGTATTATTTATACTTTACTAGCCTATTTTAATATTACAAAAATTATTCCACATTCTAAAAACAAAAATACACCTTATTTTGGTATTGTTGCACGTAGAAAATTACATCAACTAGTTGATAGATATATTTATAATAATGAAAGTAAAAGATTATTACATGATTGTGTTAATTTACTTGAATTTGAAAATGAACTAATAACAGGACCTGTTTAATTTTTTCAAGTTATCATAATTGATAACATAAAAAAATATTTACTGCTGTAAACGATCACTTACTTCTAAAACTTTATCAGTTAAATTACTATTCATTAACATCAAAGCTAAAGCTAAACCAAAGAACATACCGCCATGTACTTTACGTCCTTGCTGTAGAAGTGGTGCATTATTTGAAATAATTGTCATTAAAGCATAAGCTGCGATAGCACAAACTCCAATTGTTGCCATGACTTCAATAGTTAATGCACTAGTTGATTTTGTTTCATCATAAACTGGCATGTTTTTTTCTACAACGATTGCTGTAACACAGCCAGCGATAAAGTAGTAGTTACCTAGAAGAGAGATGTCGACTAAAAAAGATAGGTCGTCCATATTATATTCTTACAGTAGATAAAAAATATATTATTTAATTATAAAGACATGACATTTGTAGATGATTTTGCCCAAATTTTTGTCACTGCTATGGGTGTTGTTGTAGCATTATCATGGCACGAAGCAATCAAAACAACTTTTGATTTATATATTCGTGATAGAGTAGAGGAATCTAAAGCCTCATATCGAATTACAGTTTTACCACATTTTGTTTATGCTATTTCTGTAACTTTATTGCTAATGTGGTTTACAAAAAATAAATAATTTTTTTCTGGTAGAACAGCCAATCTGCCTGTGGACCTTCATGTATAGTGATCAACAGAAGTACGTTATCGATCGCAACCAGTTCACCAGATTTTTTTAACTTTTGAAATGCATGGGTTATAAACTTTGCTTGTCTTGGTGTTTGGCAAAGCACATGCAATACAGCATGGTAAAACCTGTGCATTTTATGGACGGAATTCCGAGCAACAATCAATCCTTTTAATTTCTTATAGATCAACCGTTCAGCATCAGCGAATTCATAATCAGATGCTGTAGGATATCCCATCGCCCTTGTCACGGATATCCCTACTCTGATACCACCAACTGTGGAGATGTAATCAACTATGGAAGCTCCATAAAAGTCATACTTCACTTCCATCTCAAAGACAACATCTGTCGCCTGAAACATTTTCACGAAGATGTCAATTGACACTGCCTCGGATAGCTCAGACGCCCCACCAGCGTTTGTTACTTGTAATGATTTTATGCCGGGATCACTAAATTTATATTTGTCCTCAGAACTAGTATATAGTTCTGAGATCATTAACTTAATACCATCCTTCTTTGTTTTCACCCATTCAACAAAGAAGGCAATGGTCATAGACGGCTCTAGGCAAATTAAAAGATCGACGATCAGATGATTTTTTGCATTCTTCGTATTGTGTTGACTCCGTCATTACTACCTTTGACATTTGTTTCAATTCAGTTATGGCGAGTATAGTTATTATTATAAAATAAAGTATTTTATAAAAATAATTTTCAATTTTTTATAAAGTATTTTCTTGAATTTCTTTTTCAAATTCATATCTACATAATGGACAAGTAGGACTTGAATTAAATACCCATTCTTTACAACATTTTTTATGCATTTCATTTTGACAACATGGCATAATTACACTATCTTCTTTTGAATAAGTTTCTGTACAAATTACACATTCGCCTCCTTTACATTCTTTTTTACATTCTGTTGTTGTTTTATATTCAAGTATTTTTTTATAAGCATCCTCTGTAATTCTAAATTTTACATCTATAGGAAGGGGAGCAGGGAGAGGAGGAAATTCTCTATTATTTTCAATAAGATAACCATTTCTATAAACATTTTCTATATTATTTGCAATTAATTGATAAGTAGGATCATTGAATTCTAATATTCGCATATATTGTGATTCACCATTTAGAATCCTATTAATAGAATTAAAAGGAAGAGAAATTACGTTATAAGAACTACATGCACATGGTAAACCTTCTGTCAATGTAACACCGCATCCAGGACAAGTCATATTATATTATATTTTTTGTTTTGTATAACTTAATATAAACATAAAAACAATATTTATTCAATTTTTTCTCAATCTAGTCCTTCATCTGGATCGGCTTCTTCTCCGGACACAATAGGCTTCTAACTAGGCCATTTCCATTTATTTCCCAATGGTATAAAATCAATGCAGTTACAATTATTATTTTTTTCAAATAAATCAAGTTAACAGTTTCGCTAGTAAATTATTTATGTCTGAAATATCTAAACAAGATTTGTATAATGCAGCTACCAGTAATAATGCTGAACAATTAGAAAATATGATGGAATCCTTAACTACACAAGATTTGCCAAGTACTATTGAATTTCTAAAAAGAAAAGGAAATGGAGAATTAAAATTAGGTTATTATCGTGAAGCTATTCAAAGTTATAATGAAGCGCTTCAAGGTGCTATGAAAATTAGAAGTTTTGATGATGCAAAACATTTATATAGCAATATCTCTTTAGCTCACTATAAAATGGATGATTTTGTGTCTGCCAGAAATATTGCAATGGAATGTATTAAAGTTGACGAAACATGGGCTAAAGGCTATTATCGTTTAGGTATAGCTACTTTAGCTGAAAATAAACTTCAAGAAGCATATACTTTATTTAATAAAGTATTAGAATTATCTCCTAATAATAAAGATGCTACAACTAAATTAAATGTTTGTTTAAACGCTTTAGAAAATAAAGATACTGATACTTTAGTTGATCATACTATTAATTATGATCCTGTCTTAATCCAACAAGAAGTTGATTCTTATGATGAAACTACGATTGCTAAACAATTCCATCGTTTAATGTTAGGCTATTCTGATTTATCAGTAACAACTAATCAAATAATTGATGCAGATGATATACGAGTAGATAAAGAATTTACTGTAAATTTTTGGAAAGAATTATTAACAGATAAATCGGTTGCATATGGGACATGTTTAGGTCGCTTACCTTCATTAACGCATTGCACTGGTGTTGAACGTTTTCCAACATTAGCTAATTTAATTTATACAGTTTATGAAAAACATTGTAAATTAACTGAACAAGAAATGATTGGTAAAATTGTATGTAATAAATATGATAAAATGGAAGAAAGCAATATAGGATTCAAACCATCAAATATTGTTTTTACAGAATGGGATTATACATGTTTAGGTACTGGCTGGTTATCAGCGAAAGAAAACGCAGAACAAAATTTATTATCAAATAATGATACTTTTTTCCCACAAGAAATTAAAGTCTGGGCGCAATTAGTGTATGCGAATTCATTTGAAAACAATTGGAGTCCTATTGTTGAAAAAGCACCAGATAATTTGGAATTTATTTCTAATAAAGTAGAGTTTACAGTATCAAAACCAGTTGAAATGGATTTGTGTTTTTCTGTGTTACCTAATGCAAAAACAACTACTTGTTGTGGTTTAATATATGGTTATTCAATTACTAATGGTCAACATACAATTATACCTTCAGCTGACACAGCATTTGTTACATTAGATAGTTTTGAAGCATTTACAAACCAAGAAACAGAAAAAATTCTTCATCTCAGTGTTCAAAAAGGTCGTTTTGTTTTTGGAACAAATAAAATTAAACGTTCTGATTATCCATTTCCAGCAAAAACCCATAACTCTATTACAAATAAAATAAAAAATGATGCTTATCGACAAGCATTAAGTTATCATAAAAAATCAACTGAAACATTCTTTGATCCTGTTTGCGGGGTTGGTGTTTTATGTCAATTAATGGAAGATGAACTACCTCAGGCTAATATTCAAGGTTGTGATTATCATCAAGGAGTAGTTGATTTTGCAAAGAAAAAATTAAAAAGATCTAAATTAATTAGTGGAGATGTTATGACATGGTTAAATACATTACCATCAAATAAAACAGCTGTATTTGAATTATTCGATGTTGGTTTAATTGGTGAAGGATTACTTCATCTTCTTCCTAGTTTACGTGAAAATTCAAAACTATTACCTTTATCAGCTACAATAAATGCTCAATTAGTTGAAGCCAGATTTACTTCATTAAATGAAGTAGATCTCACTGCATGTAATACTTATCGGTGGGAACAGAGTTATACCACAGCTAAACACAAAGATTGGAAACCTGTTACAGATCCTGTAGAAATAGGTGTTATTGATTTTGCAACAGCTACTCCGGAGAAACATGATTTCGGAAAATTCGAAATGAAAATAACAAATAACGGTGTAGCATCTGCTGTTATCTTTTGGTTTGTGTTAGATTTAGGAAACGGTGTTAAATTAGATTCTCGTGACGCATACTGGGGTTCAGCTCTTCAATATTTGCCTGAATATACAGTAACAACTGAAGATACTTTAACATTACAATCAAGTCATGATGGTTCTGTCATTCAATTTGGTTTAAATCCAGGAGAGAACCCTGTCGATACACCTAGATTCGACCCAAAATTTACTAGCAAAAGACAACAATTAGATTTACAAACACAAGAATTATTTAATGAAGTAAAATCAAATTTAAAACAAAAATATGAAGCTTGGCAAGGAGCGTTAGGGTTATGCTCTTCTGCAGGTAGATTCAATATAGAACCAAGTGTTGCCAATAAGTTTTTACTTAATTTATTTTAACCCCTTTAAAAACACCGAAACGTGTCCTGGAATTCCGGGTTCTGGGTTTTATGGGTCATCTTAGTAGGCAGACGACGCTTAGATGATGCACGCGTATCATTAAGCGCATTTTTACGACGTAGTTCATCTTTACGTTGCTTGAGTTCGGCCTTCTCTTTTTCTTGATCACGACGAATTTTTTCGTTCGCTTTTTCTTGATCACGACGAAGAAGGACTTCGATCCGTGAGTTAGAGTTAGAGTTCGTTGGCATTTTTTTATTATATTATATGCTCTTTCAATCTTTCAATTAGTTATATATTTTTATATAAATGATTTAATAATTAATTTCAATTTTTTCTATAAATTAAAAAAACAAATTTTCAGCTTCTTCTATCCGTGATACTTCATGGACTACAAAATTATCATCTTCTGGTGATAAATCTTGTTCACGTAAATGCTCTAAATGGCGATGATTATCCTTGGGGATAATAGCGATTTTTACACCAGCTGCTTTTGCTCCAGATAACTTCGCATCTAATCCACCGATTGCAGTTACATTACCTCTTAAATCTAATTCACCTGTCATCGCTACATCCTTTCTTAATTTTTTCCCAGATAACATACTTAACATAGCTAAACAAATAGCTCCACCTGCACTTGGGCCATCTTTAGGTGTAGATGCAGCTGGGCAATGAATATGTATTCCAAAAGTATCTTGTTTTTCAACATTTCGACGAGTTTCTTCATCAAGCAATGACCAAGCTACTGTTTTAGCACATGACATGCTTTCTTTCATCACATCTCCTTGAGATCCAGTTAATTCCATTTTTAATAAAGTATCACTTTTTGTTTTTGATACCTGAATAGGTAATATTCCTCCCATACCTAATGTATTTGCATACATACCATTGATTTGACCAACTATATCATTATCTGGTATCTTTTTATGTTCAGCTCGATCTTTATATCTAAATATATCTGTAATTAATTCAGGAGTTATTTCTAATTTTTGATCTAAAATTCTTGTAGGTTCCATTATATCTCGTAAATTTAATTCACGAACTAAATCACGAAGTAATTGTTTTAACTGACGTGCACCAGCTTCAGCTGTATATTCACGTATTAAATGACGTAAAGTTTCATCAGATATATTAATTTCTTGTTTTGTACCAATAGACTTGGCTAATTCTGGTAATAAATGATTTCGAGCAACAATTAATTTATCTGTTACAGTTAGTGGTTTTGTTTTGATAATTGTCAAACGATCTCTTAAGACACGATCAACAGCATTTAAATCATTAAAAGTGAATATGATAATGGATTTCGATATATCTAAACTAACGCCATCAAAATAGCGATCATTGAAATCTTTGTTTTGAGTACTGTCTGTTAAATGTGTTAAAATACCAATAATTTCACGACCTCTTTCTGTTTTTGATACCTTATCTAATTCGTCCATTAATATAATAGGATTCATACATCCAGAATCCATTAAAATTTCAGCTATACGACCACATTTTGAACCTTGATATGTATATGAATGCCCTTCTAAACTACTTCCAGAAGATGCTCCGCCTAAAGAAATAAAACCAACTGGACGAGGAACTCCATCTTCATCTTTTAAACACTGAGCTAATCCATTCTTTATTAAAGTTGTTTTTCCATTTCCTGGTGGACCTTGTAAACCAATAATCATACCTGTTTGTTCTCCTCTCATCCACTGTGCTACTAATCTTTTCATTTGTATTTTTGCTTCTTCATGTCCATGTACTGATTGATTTAATATTTCTTCAACTTGTTCTAAATAAACAACTTGCTCTTTTTGCTTACCAATTAATTTAGTCTCTAATTCAGGTGCATGTATTTTTAAATTAGTAATAAATTCAGACATATCTAAATTTGGATGTGCTTTTTGAAATTCTACTTGAATTTCATTAATTGGATTACATAAAGCCTTTTCTTCTTTATA
>CERI01109971.1_pt1 | contig 15065 bp, 14 predicted proteins | sample 350261 | NCBI WGS metagenome assembly CERI01 (sample SAMEA2620979, study PRJEB7988) | marine metagenome | isolation source: saline water (ENVO:00002010), including
GTACTTAATTGAGCTAATGCATCAATTTCAAATAAATACAAAGACCAAGTACTTAGTGTTAGAGCAAATGAGGTTAAATAAATTCTGGATGCCTTAATGCTATTATCAAATGAATGAATAAAAAAATAGTAAGCAGAAAAAATAGAGCTTAGAAAAAGTACTTTTATACTAAATGCTAATAAAAAAATATTAACTTTATCAAAGTAGAAAATTGAGGCTAAAAATAAACCTTGTAATTTTCGCTGATAAATAAATGTTTCATGAAAAGCAAAAAAATAATACGACTTCGAAAATGGTTTACCAACTTCTAAAATTGGATTTTTAGAAATAAACAAATCTTCTTCACTTAAAAGACTTAGAAGGCTTTTATAGTCATATTTATTAAATATTTCACCAAAAGAAATCTGAGCAAACCAATCCCAATGGTTTCCTCTAAATATATAAAATGAAATTCCATACAAATATGCTAAAGACAAAAATATTATTACAATAGGAAAGTAAAACTTGAAGAAGAATAATAATATTTCTTTAAACAAATTTTTTTTTTTAAACAAAATAAAACCAAAACAAAAAATAGATATGCAAGAAAAAACAATAAGACTTGATTTAAGATTTATCTTAAAAATTTCATAAGTAAACGTTATAAAAATAATAAATAAACATTTTCCAATAAAATATGATATTAAAGTATAATTTTTCTTAGATGTAAAAATTAAGCTACAAACTCCTAAAGAAGAAAAAAGAATATATGCAGAAAAAATTATTAAAAAGCAAATTAGAAATTCATGTAACATTATTTGGTATTTAATTGATACTTGTAATATAACTTAAATCATAAAATTATTCTTAACGAAATAAATAAATTATGAAACATCATAAATCTGTTCATGCAATTATCATTTATAAAAATAAATATTTTATTCAAAAAAGAGATAATAAAGAAAATATACATTTTCCTGATTTTTGGGGATTATTTGGAGGGAAAATTCTTAAAAATGAGGATAAATTTAGTGGGATTAAAAGAGAGCTAAAAGAGGAAACTAATTTAGACTTAGATAGGCCCGAGAAAAATATTGGTTTATTAGTCAATAGTAAGGATATTGGTCAAACAAGAAATATTACTTATTTTGTATTTTATCTTAAGAAATTACCATCAAAAATAAAAATTTATGAGGGTTCAAATTATAAATTTTCAAGTTTTGAAAGTATAAAAAAAATGAAATTTAATCCTTTTGATTTTGCAGCATTATCTTTTCACTATTATCAGAAAATTAAAAAGGAAAATTTAATTCCAAAAAAATTTCTAAAAAAAAAAGAACAATATAATTTTTATTGAAAATATAATTTTAAAAGGTATAAAGAAGCGATGTTCAAAGCTGTATTAATATCTGGGCCATTAGCTCAAGATCATGAATTTATTTATCCATACTATAGATTACTAGAAGAAAAATGTGAACTCGATGTATGTTTAATTGGTGGCAAGCCTACAAATGGAATTTTAGGAACAGCTTTACCACCTAACAAGGACCATAAAGTGAAAGATATCAACGAAATTAAACCTGAGGATTATGATCTTCTGGTATTACCTGGTGGTGTTAAGGCAATGGAAAAAATAAGACAAAATAAATCATTAATTGAATTTATAAAAAATTTTTATGAGATTAATAATAAAAATACTATTGCTTGTATATGTAGTGGAGCACAATTATTAATTTCTGCAAAAATTATTAAAGGAAAAAAAATTTCTGGATATTATAGTATGAAAGATGACATCATAAATGCAGGTGCAACTTATATCGATGAAGAGGTAGTATCAGATGGTAGAATTTTCACTACAGCACATTACAAAGATATGGCTCCATGGCTAAAAGCAGCTATCGATTATGTTAAAGAAAACAAAAAATAAAAGTTATGAAAATAGTTATGTAATAAAACCTTGGGGTAGCGAGTATGTTATATATCAAGATAAAGAAAAAATAGGTCTAACATTACTTAAAATAAAACCAAATAAAGAAACTTCACTACATTGTCATTCTGAAAAAAAGACAGGATTTATAATATTAAATAGTAAAGCAAAAGTACAAATTGGAATTTATAAAAAAAATACATTTGATTATGGGCCTAACTCTAGACTTGTTTTTAGACCAGGGTTATTTCATAAACTAAAAAATCCATCTAAAAAAAAAAATTTATATATATTAGAATTAGAAACACCTTATAAAAAAATGGATGTTATAAGGTTTCAAGATAAATATGGAAGAAAAGCAAAGCCATATGAGGGAATTAATTTTTTAAAAAAAATAAATAGAAATCAATTAATTTTTAAAAAGCCAAAAAAAAACTCAAAGAACATATATAATTTGCAAAATATTAGAATCACCTTAAAATATATAAATAATTCAAAGCAAATTAAAAATTTCAAAAAAAATTCAACAACAGCTATACTTGATGGTAGTATTACAAATAAAAATAATCAAAAAATAATCTCTTATGGCGAAATTATTAAAACTGAAACATTAAAAATTCTATTTAATAGTTTTAATCAAACTAAAAAGCTTTTAGTAATGCAAGTTGATAAAAAATAAACTGATATTATTTTTTATTCAGAGTTGAAAAGTATCTTTTATTGTACAATTTGGCTAAACGTTTATCAACAGATGCCTTACCACCATAAACCCTGAAAGGTTGAAGTAGATCATTACCTATATACCTTTTAATTATATTATTTGAGCTAACAGATATAGTCTTGTAACCCAAAGCTCTTTCTTGAGAGCTAAACTCATTTTCAGTTGACGTGTACCTTAATGTAAATGAAACCCTTTTATTTTTTTTAGAATGACCAGTTGTTGAATGTACTAATAACGGGTGCCAGATCAAGATATCTCCTTTTTTTAAAACTAAATTTAATCCTTTTGCTAATTTTATATCAAAAGTTTTATAGTCAATTGTTCTATTCTTAACTGGATAAAGACCATGCAGATGAGTTCCTGGAAAAACAGTTACACCGTTGTATTTATCACAATCTGTAATAAGTAATTTCAAAAAAATTGTATTAGTACTTGTTCCTGTCCATGCGTCTACGTGTTCGTTTTTATTTAAAACAGGGTTTGTATTAGTTGGGACATTAATCCATAAAGCTGTATAATTTAAAACACATAAATCATTTCCTATTAATCTATTCATAATAAACTTTATCTTTTGTTGGAAAATTAATTCATCATAGTTTTCGGAACTTTCAAAAGTATTCATTATTGTGTTTGAAACATCATGATAGTCGATTTTTTTTTTTGATTTTTTCTCGATATTTTTAATTTGGTTTAAAATTTCTTTAGAAATTTTATTTAAAAATTTTTTTTCAATCCCATTTTTGATAATTAAAAAACCATTCTTTATGTAGTAGTCTTCAATTTTAGGGTCGTTAAAAAAGAATTTTTTAATTTTCATTATTTTAATTTTTTGTTTATTTCATACTTTATATTTGAATAATATTCATTGTCATCTAGAAATGGATATAAGTTATCAATTGGTGTTGGTACAAATTTTCCATCAGGATTCATTTTAGTTTGAAGTCTTGGTATTAAAGGCTGAAAATCAGGCATATCAATTTGACAAATTATAGGTCCTTTAAAATTTAAAATTTTTTTTATTTTCTCATTTAAATTTTTTGAATTTTTAATACGTAAAGATTTAATTCCAAAAGCTTTACCTATTTTTGTAAAATCTGGACAAGATATTCCTGACATAGGATCAGAACCAACATATTTTTTAAAATTTTTCTTTTGCATTAATTTCATTGTTAAATAACCATTATTGAATAAAATAAAAATTTTTACTGGTATTTTGTGATGTATAATCGTTTGTAACTCTTGAATATTAAACATCGCTCCTCCATCACCGGCAATACAAATTATTTCTTTTCTCTTATCTGCAAAATAAGATCCTATAGACCCTGGTATACCCCATCCCATTGCTGCCAATCCTGAAGAGGTAAATAATCTTTGATTTTTTTTTAGGGACATACTTTGCATTGTACAAGTAAAACTTGTACCCATATCTGTTACTATGTTTGTATTTGACTTGGTTAGTTTGCTCAATGCCTTTATAAATATGAAAGAATTTACTTTTCCAGAATTTTTATGATTTTCTTTATGTACGTTATATTTAATTTTTTGATTTTGACAAAAACTTAACCATTCTTCAGTTTTTTGAGTAGAAAACTTTCTATGACTCAAAAATTTATTAAATTTATTTAAAAATAGATTTAGATCTGATTTTATTCCTAAAGTTACTTTATTTTTAAATTTATTAATTTCACTTTTATCTATATCAACCATAATAATTTTACCAGATGGTACAAACAAATTATTATTATATCCTCTCTGTGGTTGAGACATTCTTGATCCAAGTACAATTACAAGATCAGAATTTTGGATTGTAAAATTAGCTGCTCTATCTCCAAAAATACCAAAACGTCCTATATAATTTTTATTTGAGGTTTCTATTAAATCTGACGCATTCCAACTACTTAATATTGGAAAGGGTAATTTCTTAAGAATTTTTTTTAAAATTTCCGAGGAATTACTTATATGTATTCCATTGCCTAAAACAATTGATGGTCTTAATGATTTTTTTAAAAGATTTTTTATTTTAATTAAATCAGCATCCTTAACAAAATGTTTGATTTTTTTACTTTTAAATTTCCTAATTTTTTTTGGGTTAATTATTTTTGATTGGATATCCAATGGTATATCAATCCAAACAGGTCCTGGTCTACCACTATTACAAATAGATAGTGCTTTCTGAAGTTCGTATAATATTTCATTTTCATTATTTATTATTGTTTTATATTTTACTATCGGACTCACAATATCTAGTATATTTATTTCCTGAACTCCTATTTGCCTTGTGTTTGTTTTATTAATCATGTCTTTTCTTGCAACTTGTCCAGAAATAATAACCATTGGAATTGAGTCTATCCATGCACCTACAACACCTGTTATTGCATTAGTACCACCTGGACCTGTTGTTACATTACACAATCCAATTTTTCCTGTTGATCTTGCATAAGATTCTGCTGACATACTGGCAGCTTGCTCATGATGCTGCATGATAAACTTTATTTTTTTACTGCTTCCAAATGAATCATTTAGGTGCATAGCCCCACCTCCAGTTACACCAAATACATATTTAAAGTTATGATTTTCAAAAAACTTAACAACTAAATCTGATACCTTCATTGAAAATTAGATAAAATTGATGTGATCAGGTGGAGAAGTATTAGGTTTTTTTAATTTTGCCTTACCTTTTAAATGATTGTCTAGTGACTCATTTACTTTGTGTTGTAAACACAATGATGCACACATTTTTTGAGCATTAAAATTTGGGGAGGCTAAATAATTCATTACTTCCCAGTATTTATCAGATGCCCAAATGTCTTTAAATCTTTTATCACATATATTTCCAATATGAAATTTCTTATATTTTTCATTAAACAAAGAACCACACGGAGCTACCATTCCTGAGCCTGACATTTGTAAAAAAAAGGGAGTTCCATAACATCTTTGATAGCTTCTTCCGTTATTGCCTTGATCTTTTATTTTTGACCATTTGATAACACATTTATACTCATCGTCAGAATAACTCTCTGCTTCTTTTAATCGACTATATAAATTTTCATAAGCACTGTAATCAACACCAAGTCCACCGTCCTCATTATCTGAGCAATGCTTTATAATTGCATAGTCTGGTCTAAGTTCTTTGCCTAATTTTGCTAAAGGAATTATTTGATCTCCATCCTCAGGCATAAGTACCATTTGCATACCGACTGTAACAGATAAATTGTCTCTTTTTTTTATTTCCATCATATCTTTGATGTTTTGACAAACTCTATCAAATGCCGATTCTTTTACCCCCATAATTTCTGCATATCTCTTTCTTTCACCAGCTGAAAAATTTACTCGAAGATAAGTTAAATAAGGTAGTAATTCTTCTAATCTATTTTTTGTTAGTACAAACGCATTCGTGCCTACAGCCATTGAAATTCCCAGCTCATGTCCTTTTTTACAAGCATCAATAAATACTGGAGAAATTGTACTTTCACCATCAGACACAAAACTTATACCTTTTACGCCTATTTCAGCACAATCCTCAAGAAAATTAAATATCACCTCTTTATTTATTTTCTTTCGATCATTTTCTTGAAACATTGCATAACAAAAATGACATGAATAGTTACAAGCTCTTGTTAATGCCATATCAATTGTAATAGGTGCTATTCTTTCACCTCTTTCCCATGCTTGTACTCTTTCAAGATGCCAATTAATTTTTGTGCCATCCAATATTAGTTCTCTATGCTCATCCATAATTTATATTACCTTTAACCTAGACTGTTTTAGGTGCATTACTAAGTCTTAATTTATTACTATCTTTTTCTTCAATACTTAGCAACTCAATACTTGAGTCAATTTTTTCTTTTAAAATCTCCTCTATTTTAAATAGTTTGTTATCTTCAAAATCACCCTTGAGATTATCTGAAAGAATGAATTCGAGTCTATTTCCCTGTATAACTCTATTTAAAATAATATCATCACTACTAATATTAAATTGCCTAAATATATTTTCCTCTAAAATATTTTGAATTTTCACTTTTTGTTTTTCAAAACTCAAATTAGTCCAATTTTCTGATATAGCCCTATATTCCTTATTAATATCTGGTTTTGCCAAACCTCTTTTTTTATAAAAATCATCTCTTGCATCTCGTAATTTTTTTTCAATTAAATTAAATAAACCTCCTGAGTTTCTTGGAAGAAAAATTCCAAAGTTCTGTTTCTTTATAGCTTTTGATCTCAAAAAATATTCTAAGTAGATAACACCATGATCTGCAACTTCATCAATACTTTTGTTAATTATTTGATCACACAGAATATCAAGTATTGCCGATTTATTATCAATTTTTTTTGAATTATGAAAAGCATAAGCTAAATTACCGTCATCATGATTTATATAAAAATCTAATCTAATATTATTAGATAAAACTAAAAAATAATTTTCATATTTTTTAAAATCAAAATTATTTTTGGAGTTAAATTTAAAATTCTCAAATTGGTTTAATATTTCAATATATTCAATATTTATACTTTCATCATAATTAACATCCTCTAAATTAGATAAAATTTTCTCTTTTTTAATCTTTATATCTTCTAAGATTGCAATTTTATTTTTTTTCTTAAAATCAGCATATTTTTTTTTATCTATATTTATTTTTAAATTATTTTCTTCGATTTTATTAATCGCTATATTTAATAATTTTTCTAAATCTTTTTTCTCCTCATTATTTAAATTTAAATTTATTATTTCCACATTTAGTGTCTCACTTTCAAATAATGCATCTATTAAATTGTACAAACTTTTTAATTTTTCTGTATCTGGAACCCAGAATTTTAAATATTCTTCTTCTCCAAAGCCTCTTAACTTTGAAAGAAGATTTGCATCATATTTATCAACTAAATTTTTAAAATCTATTATCATTGTCTTTTTTATAAAATAAATTTATTTCTTTGCATATTCTTACAATATCTGATTTTTTCAAATCTTGATGAATTGGAAGTGTAAGTATGTTTTTGGATTGATCTTCGGTCACTGGAAAATCTCCTTTTTTATATCCTAAAAATTTTGCAGCTGGTTGCAAGTGGATTGGAACAGGATAATGAATTGAAGTATCAATTTTTTTATTTAATAAAAATTTTCTTAATTTATCACGTTTTTTAACTTGAATTACAAAAGTGTGATATGTGTTATATTGATATTTTTTTTCTACAGGAAAAAAAATATTATTCCTGTCTAAATAATTATAATATATTTCAAAATTTTTTCTTCTCTTACTAATTATATTGTTTAAATTTTTTAATTTAAAAGTTAAGATCGCTGCTTGTAATGAGTCCATTCTTGAAACATATCCAAATCGATAAATAGTATTTCTTTTTGTCATTCCGTGATTGCTAAGATCTTTAATCTTCTCATAAATTTTTTTGTTATTTGTTACCAAATAACCAGAGTCACCTAATGCATTTAAATTTTTTAATGGATGAGCAGAAAAACAACCAATATCACCAATTGTACCAATTTTTTTATTTGCATATTTTGTTCCAATAGATTGTGCAGCATCCTCTATAACTCTAAGATTATATTTTTTGGATATTCTCATTATTTCATTCATTTCACAGGGCCTTCCTGTGAGATGTACAGGCATAATTGCTTTAGTTTTTTTGGTAATACAATTTTCTATTTTTGAAAAATCTATATTTTGATCTGGCAAAACATCAACAAAAACTGGTCTTGCACCTAAATGGATAATTGCTGCAGTAGATGCAATAAATGAATTAGGTGGTGTTATCACCTCATCACCACGCTTTATTCCCAATGAATGCATTGCAAATGTCAATGCATCTGTTCCACTATTTAGCGCTACACAATATTTCACACCTAAATATTTAGACATTTCTTTTTCAAAAAAACTAATATAGCCTCCTCCAACAAATTGGCCAGAGCCAATTACCTCTTTAAAAATACCTAAAAGTTTTGGAGCAATTTTTTTTGTTTGTAGACCTAAGTCTATATATTTAATCTTCATTAGTTAAACGCTGTAAGTTAGTTTCAAAAAAGTAATACACATCTATTGTTTATAAACAACAAAAAAATTATTTAATTTCGAATTAATAAAACTTTTCTAAGGATATCAAATAATTTAATAAAAAAGAATGGCATGTATGTCCTTGTAACGTAAATATTTTTATCTTTTTTTTTTATCCAGTTTAATTTAACTAGTCTTTTAATTCTATTTTCAAAAAACATATCAACATTATAAAATTTTTTAATATGTTTAATTTTTTTAATTTTTTTTTTACTAATTAAAATCATCAAATTAATTCTTGATGAGGTTTGACTCATATTAATTATATTAAATATTGAATACATAAATAAGTAAAAATTAAAAATAAAATAGATTGCAAAATCTAATTCCATAAATTTAATTAAAAATAAAAAAATAAACAATCCAATTAGCAAAGTCGAATTTATTATGATTTTTTGAAATGATATATTTTTAAAAATAAATCTTATAAGTATTATTTGAATAAAAATCACACATACAAATATTTTTAATATGAGTTCCATTATCCCTTGCTACCTTTAACATTATATACTGTTCTAATTACTGAGAAAAAAATAACAAAAAATTTTCCAATTAAGTTTAATTTAATAGCTTTTTTGTTTAAAAATTTGTCTTTTTTGAGTTCACTAATCCTTTTTAATATAATTAGTTCAGGTTTTAAGTTTTTTTTTATAATAATTTTAGGGCAAGGTTTTTTAAATTTTTCCTCATATTTTTTTATAATACTCAATATTTTTAACGATGGTATATTCTCATAATCAAGGCCAGGATAAATTATAATAAATGCAAGGTTAATATTTAAATATGTAAATAAAGTTTCTACGTCAGTTAAACTTAAAGATAAACATATTGCAGAAAGTAAAAAAGGAAAAATTAAAAAAATTATTATAATTAAGTTTAATTTTCTTAATTTAATTTTTATAAGATTGGAAACCTGTGAAATTAAAACAAAAAATATTAAATTAATAAAAAATAGTAATAGTGATTGAAATAAAAAAATATAATACATAATCATGTTTTATATTTTAAAAATTATCTTAAAACAATTGACAGAAGGTTTTATCCTTTCTTAAAGTAAAATTTATACGCAAATAGTAAGAATTCTTTAACTAAAGAAATTATTAATTCATATTTTAATGCCTCAGATCTATATTTTCTAGGTTTAACATATTGAATACTTATCTCTTTATATCTAAAATTTTTATTAAGACTTAGTTGAGTTAAAATTTCAGCAAAGAAAAAAAAGCTTTTTGACTTAAAATTTATTTTTTTCAGTTCTTTTGTGTCGTAAAATACTGGTCCATTAATATAATTAAAAGACAGATTAAAAGAAAAATTAATAATCTTAGTGTATAAAAATGATAAAACCTTTCTTAAAATTTTTCTTTTTTGATTTTTCCATGAAAAAATCAATATTTTATTTTCTTTTAATTTTCTAAATTCTTGAAAAATTCTTTTAGGATTTGTTTCTCCATCACCTGGTAATACAATTATATTTTCTTTTTTACTAAATTTAACACCCTCTTTAAATGAACCACCAAAGCCGAGATTTTTTTTGTTATTAATAATTTTTATTTTTTTGTTTTTTTTTGAAAAAGTTTTTGCAATTTTTAAAGTATTGTCACTACTAAAATCATTTACGATTATTATTTCATAATCAATTTTTTTTAGATTTTTTAAAAGAACTTTTAAAAAATATGAAATATTATCTTGCTCATTAAATGCAGGCAAAACTATACTTACAGACTTATTATATTTACTCTTATTGTTCATTAAAAAATTATTTATTATAAAATCTTTCCACAGTCTTTATCACATAATCCAATTCTTTTTTTGTCTTATGCTGATCGCAAGGAAAAGTTATAATATTTTTTGTATGATAGTCTGAAACTGGAAAATCACCTTTTTTGTGACCTAAAAAATTTAAAGCTTCTTGTCTGTAAATTGGTACTGGATAATGTACTTTTGCTTCAATACCCTTAGAAAGACAATATTTTAATAAAGCATCTCTTTTTTTGGCAAATACAATATACAAATGATAAACAATTTTATTATTTTTTATTCTTGGAGGTATAGATATTTCCTCTATTTTTGATAATTTTTTATCATAATAATTTGCATTTTTAATTCTTTGATTGGCAATTTGTTTAGCTTTAGGAAGCAACCAATTACCTACTACTGCTTGGAAAGTATCTAGTCTAGAATTATAACCACATATCTTAACAGTATCCCTATCTACTAATCCATGATTTCTTAATAATTTCAAATGTTCATAAAATTTATAATTATTTGTAGTGATAATTCCACCATCAGACCATACATTAATATTTTTAAGTGGGTGCAATGAAAATGCTCCAAATTCACCCCACGTGCCAGCATTTTTTTTGTTTATTGAAGCAAGAATTGACTGACAAGCATCCTCTATAATTGGTAAATTATATTTTTTTGCAATTTTTTTTAGTTTAATCATATCAGTCATGTAACCAGTGAAATGAACTGGAACTATAGCTTTAGTTTTTTTTGTAATTTTTTTTTCAATTAAATCAACATTCATACAAAACGTATTATCACAATCTACAAAAACTGGCTTTGCACCTACTTCAGTAATAGCACCTACAGTTGCAACAAAAGTATTTGCCGCTGTTATTATCTCATCATCCTTTTTAATACCCAAAACTTTTAAAGATAGTTTAATAGCATCAGTGCCTGAATTTACCCCGACAGCATATTTCGTACCAATTAATTTTGCAAAATTCCTTTCGAATCTAAGTAACTCTTTACCCAGTGTAAAATCACCTGTATCAACAAATTTCTTTAATTGTTTCCACAGATCTGCAGAATTTGAAAACTGTTTCTTTAGATATGAATATTTAACTTGCATAAATTTATTTCTATATATTATTTTATTTCATTTAATAGAAATAAATTTACTTGGAAAGATTATTTTTTTTCTCATGAAGTGATGTCGTAAACTCATTTTTAGAGAAAGTTTCTTTAGTTTTATATGAATCATTAAGATGTTTTAATTTTCCATAGCAATTTTCAACTTTTTGAGGATCTGATTTACGTCTAAAAGTAGGCTCAACTATGCATACAGTCCAAAAACTATCGTAATTTTCATATTTTTTACCAAATATAATATTTAAATCATTTTTTTTAAAAGTCTGGGAGTATGCAAATAAAAGTTCATTAAAAAAACAACAATTTGATTTATCTATATAATTAATTTTTTTTATTATTGGAATATAAATATTCTTAACCTCTGAATTTAAAATTTTTTTATTTACTTCATTTGGATTAGGTTTACTTGTCAGGTAAGGTTTACTTGATTTAAAATTTACAAAAAAACTCATGATTGAAAAAAATATTATTAAAAACATTTTTATTTTTTCTTTTTTGATATCAAAAATAAAAGAGCAAATAATGAAAATTATAAACGGTACTATAAAAATAAAATGACGTGGGAAAAAAATATTTTTGATTAATAAAGAATAAGTTATAAACATTAAGTAGGTGGTAAATACAATTAAATAACTTAATAAAAGTTTGTTATTAATGAGCAATTTATTTTTAAACCAATAAATTGATAAAAAGAATAAAATAAGACTTATTGCTCCAAATACCTTGTCACCAAAAAATATATTAAAAAAATAACCTATAAAAAACTTAAAATTAATATTACCCCCGCCGTCTCCAAACTGATCTTGATATTTTCCCGAAACATTAAATAAATAATCAAAACTTATTAAAAAAAATATTAATAAAATAAAAATTATTAAATAAGAGATTATTTTTTTCTTTTTTATTACTGAAAAAATTAAATAGGATAATATTAAACTTATAGTATAAAAATTAATAAACAAACACATCAGTGTGCATATAAAAAATAAAAATATTTTAAGCTTATTAACCTCTTCATTCAATTTTACAAAAGTAAGAAAACTTAAACAACTAAATAAGACTGAGAAAGAGTAAAATCTTAATTCTCCTGAAAAGTAAATTAAAAAAGGGTTTAAAGATAATAGAAGTAAGTAAAAAATTTTTTCTATTTTATTTTCAAAAAAATTTAATGATATTATCAAAAAAATTATACTAAAAAAAAGATAAACACTTTCAAAATTTTGATAATAGATCCCAAAAAATTTACTTATAAAAGTATTTATAAATAAATTAATCGGGCTGGCTCCCTCAAACTCAATGTGATAACTGTATTTTTCAATTAAATTTAAATTTAAGTTGGATATATAATAAGAAATCCATTCATCGGACCATAAACCATCGTCATAGTAACTTAATCTAAAAAATAATCCTATTATTAGAATTAAAAATAATGTTACAAAAAATATTAATTTATTTTTAAAAATCAGATTTAAGTCCATTATCAATTATTTCAAATCAATCTCCTGCATTTTTTTTATGTTAAAATAAATTGAATTATCAAGTGAATTTGGAAGTTTGTTTTCTTCGAACGCTAATTTTAAATCAATAATTGCATTTTCAATTGAATATTTTGGCTGAAAATTTAAGGTCTTTTTAATTTTATCTGAAGATATGTGATATGATCTATTATCATTAGTTGCTTCTCTTTCAATAAATACATCGCTACCAATAATTTTTTTTACCGAATTTGCTATATCATTTACACTCATATTGTCATAACCTGCATTAAATATCTCACCATTAACTAATTTTTTTTCAGCCTCTATTATTTCAATATAAATACGGGACATATCTTTAATATGTATATTTGGTCTTAACTGATCGCCCCCTAAAACTTTAATTTTTCTTTTATTAAAAGCTAGATTGGTTAATATATTTACTACTACATCTAATCTTTGTCTTTTTGCATAGCCACATACAGTTGCAGGTCTCACAATCACTGTTTCAAATTCATTATCTTTATATTCTAGTAAAATTTTTTCACACTCAACTTTAAATTTTGAATAATCTGTTAAAGGTTCAAGTGATAAATTTTCGTTAACATTTTTCTCTTTTTTAATTCCATAAACAGAGGATGAGGAAGCGTAAATAAATCTCTTAACTTTTTTCTTTTTACAAATTTCAACAAGAGGTCTAAAACAATCAAGATTTATTGATTTACCTAATTGTGGATTCAGTTCAAAGCTAGGATCATTAGATATACATGCTAAATGAATCACTGCATCATAATTTACTATAACATTATTTAAATTTTCTAAATCTCTTATATCACCTTTAATTAATTTTAAATTTTCATTTTTTTCTAATACATGCTCTCCATAAATGAATAAGTCATAGACATCTACTTTATATTTTTTGTCTATTAAATCTGGTACTAATTGAGAACCAACATAGCCACCACCTCCGATTACTAAAATATTTTTCATTTTAAAATAAACTCTATCTGTCTTAATAAATCCTTTTTCTGAAGTACTTTGCTATTTCCTATATTTTCTACTGAGTATGCTCCAGCTAGTGATCCTAATAGTAATGACAATTCGCTTGGTATTTTTAATTTTAAACACAGTGATATTACTGAGAGCATAGTATCTCCAGCGCCAACTTTATCAATAACTTTATCTGTAAAAGCTGGACATTCTATTATTTTATTATCTTTATCTGAAATTAAAAAAGCTCCGTTTCTTCCCCTGGTTACAATCAAATTGTTTATTCTATATTTAATTTTTAAAAGCTTTGAGAGAGTGTAAACATTAGTTAATTTGTCTCTTATCTCATGTCTTAATTCAGTTTCATTAATTATTAATGAGTCAATCTTTTTATATTTATTCAATGAATGGTAACCATAATTAGAGGCATTCACTTGAGCATTAAGTGCTGTAAATTTATTCAATTTAGAAAGATTGCTTGCTAGATTTTCAGAAATAAATCCATGTCCATAATCTGAAATAATTAATAAATCAGAATTTTCAAATTTAGTTTTAATATTTTTAAATATTTGATTGCTTGTATTTAAATCTACCATTTGATCATTCATGCTATAAACACCAAAGAGTTTATTTCTAGAAACAATATCTAGAAATCTCTTTTTTAGAATTGTTGGACTATTTTTTTTTATAATTAATTTCTTATTTATATTTTTTTTAATATTTTTTTTAATAAATTTAAGATGATTATTTTGATCACCAATGCAGCTAAGAAAATTTATTTTTTTACAGAAAGATGATAGATGATTTGCTATAGCTCCAGCGCCTCCTAGATAACTTTCTTTAAACTCATCTTGCAATACTAGATGGGGTTCTTTACCAGACTTTCCTAGTACTTCGCAAAAAATATATTGGTCAATTATTGTCTCACCAATAATCAAAGGTTTAAGTTTTTCAAATCTGTTAAAAGTATCAACAATGAAACTAAAAGAGTATTTTTTTTTAATGGACTGTAAAAATTTTTTTTGATTATC
>CERI01101903.1_pt1 | contig 15062 bp, 19 predicted proteins | sample 350261 | NCBI WGS metagenome assembly CERI01 (sample SAMEA2620979, study PRJEB7988) | marine metagenome | isolation source: saline water (ENVO:00002010), including
TAAAACAATAAAACAATAAAACAATAAAACAATAAAACAATAAAAAAAGTTTTTTTTAGTTTTCTCCCATTTTTTATTTCCATTATAAAAGAGTATCCCAATACTACGTTCACATATTACATATCACCCCACTTAACACCAATCATGTCACGAAATCCTTGACCCCAAATAATATTATGTTTATTGAGATAATGATATTCATCCAATTCGCTGTCACTATCATCATCTGATAGCAGACACATAAATAAATTTTTATGCACCACTTTTTTTGGAATATCATTTTTCTTAGTATTATTTATTTTCTTAGTATCACATTTAAGAATACTATTTTCCGGTAAAATAACAACTCCTTTACAGTATCGTGGTGTATGACCGTTTTGTCCACATTTAAAGCAGACTATAGACAAAAGGTATGGGCATATAACACTTCCATAGCAATCTTTGATATTGTGAGTATCAAATCCCGACTTGTTGGCATCATAGCAAACTTTGCAAAACATATTTATAGAGAGTTTTTTAAACTGGTTGTTGGACATATTAACCAGATATAAAATAAACAAAATCAATTTTATTTACAACTAACACATTTATATAATATACGCCCTAGACAACATTATCAAAATTATTATTATCAAAATGCTTACAACAATCCGTTTTTTTTTGTTCAGAAAAATTCTTTAAACGATATGTAATATCATTAAGTTTTTTATCAGACACTCCGTTGTGTATATTAATATTAACTAGATCATCTATGAAATCTCCATTAATAGGAATACGTTTATATCCTTTTGGTAAGAAAAATTTTTTAGAACAACAAAATATTAACGATAAAAAACTGCATCTATTATAAAAGAAAAAACTTAACGGGTATTTTTTACGTAATTGTGCATTTATAATTTCTTGAGTAAACATTTTATCTATCATCATAAATGCTGTATTTAAATATAGTATATTATTTATATATTTTTTTTTTTCACATAACAATTTAGCTCGTAGAGCACTATTTTTATTACGTTCAGTCTTAGATAAATTATTACAACTATATCTAGAAACACTATCAATTATTCTAATCTGATTTTTAACATTTTTAAGACTTGTTATAGTTGTACTTTTATAGTCATCTATTTTTTTTATCAAAGAAAATACATTAGTATAGTATATTAGTGGATAAGTATAGATAATTTTACGCGGAACAATAAATTGATTAGTTTCTTTAATATCAGCAATCTTATCGCCTATGTTATTAATTTGTTGTTTTAATCTCTTAAGTAATTGAAATTGTTTATTATAATAAAAATAACGTAAATGATGAACGTTATGCTCATCATCATCATTATCTATTTCATCATTATCTGAATTGTATGGAGAATTTATATATTCTATCATTTCTGGGTCCGTATATTTCATACGATTATTATCTATTTCACCGTTGTTTTCAGCCGCTCCACCTGGGTCAGAATTAATAGCGTGATGTTTACTAGATGTCCTTTTTTCATATAATTTTTTATAATAATCATTATAGAACAATAGAATTTTTCCAGATAAAAATTCTACCGAAGTCTGTAATTTATCATACTGATGTGCCGATATTTTATAAGCCTGTGCCGACGCTTCTAATTTCATAAAAGTAATAAGAGATAATAGAAAAGTTAAAATAGCATTAAATCCAGATAATATCCATTTACCATAATATAATTCATCAAGTGTTGTCTGTTGTGCAACCGCACACACAGATGTAATAAAAATAGCCGGTAACATAAAAAGATATAGATAAAAAATAGTATAATTTCTAGATTCCATATATATAATCTTTTGACCTTTTAGATAACTAGCCAATATATCCAAATTAGACGAATATATATGAGCAAAATCTAGGTCATAATATTTTTCAATATATTCTTTTGTTGTGCGAAAATTGAGTTTATTATATTTTAACTTTCGTGTTTCATTCTCATCTTCGCTGCTATAGAAATCAGTATCACTTGCTTCATAATCAATATCGTTAATATTATGTTTAAGACAGTTATCATCATTAATAAATTTACTTTCGCTACAAGAATTAGTATTATTACTCGTAGTATTATTACTCGTAGTATTATTACTCGTAGTATTCTTAGTATTCTTAGTATTCTTAGTATTATATTGATAATCAATAAAATCAGTATTAAATTTAGTATTATTATTTTTAGATGTTTTGCTTTTTCTAGATGCTGTTTTTTTAATAATTGTTAAATCACTAGTATTTAAGACAATATTATTAAAACTATTATCATTAAAACTATTATCACTAATATCAATATCAATATTATCCATAAAGTATATTTTATATAAAAAAAATATATTTTATATAAAAAAATATATTATATTTAGTAGTAAATTTTACTAGTAAATATAATAAAATAAAACATAAAACATCTATTTTCCAGTTGATCCAAAACCACCGGCACCTCTAGTAGTATATCCTAATTTATCAACACTATCAACAACAACAACTTTAATAGGATATTCTAGAGACGGAGGACAAATCTGAAAATATCGTTCGCCTTTTACTATTGAAAAATCACTTCTATAAATATTATCAACACACACTTTAATATTACCACGATAGCCGGAATCAATAATACCAAGACTATTAGCCATTCTTAAAGGAGTAGTTTTTCCAGTACTAGAACGCGCATATAAATAGTATCCTACATACCTATCACCCATTTTCATAGCACATTTAATATTAAAATCAATAGATGCTAATTCACCAGATTTAGATAATAAATTATATGGCATAAATAGGTCAAAACCTGAATTAAATGTACACAACGAAAGATTAGATGCAGTCCCATTAAAATATTCAATACAGTTATTTTTATTAATCATATCAATATACAACTGCTTTATATCTACATCTAAATCGTCTATATAGATATATAATGTGTAGTAGAGATTATTAGGTAAATTTAATGGGTGTAAACTATTACGAGTATTAAGATGACGGTCATTAGTATCTAGACTATTAGTATGTACATTATTATCAAAACGACTATTATCATTTATATCATGTCTATTATTAAAATAAGTAAAACCCTGAATATAATCATATACTTTATAAATATATTGTCCTGAAATTGTATTACCCATTTAATTAGACTTTAAAGTAATAAACTTTATACTATATATAAAAAGTTATATTTCTATATCAATTTTATAAAATCATATTATAAAATTGATTTATTTAAATAAACATCAACATTAAGTATATAACAAAAATGGCAACCCATCAATATGTTAGCAATAATGATATTAAATATCTGTGCCTAGCAGGAGAACAATCACAATATTCAACAATGCTTATGAGACACGGATGTGTAGCAGTAACCTCTGGTAAAATTATAGGAAGAGGTTTTAACAATTACAGGTCATTTTCACGAGATGGTTTCATAAGTAATACATGCACTTGTCATGCCGAAATTGCATGCTTGAGAAGTATATTTCAAAATTACACTACGAATGAAAAAGGTAAAACAAGTAAAAATATAAAAGTCGTTTACTAATGATAAACAAAAGAGAAATGTAAATAGTCATGATATGGAAAAATTAGATAAGTTATTTAAAAAAACTACATTATACATTGCTCGTTGTGATTCAAACAATAACTTAACAGAATCAGCACCATGCAATAATTGTTTAAATACAATTATATCTTTAAAAATTAAAAAAATTGTGTATAGTTCAAGGGATAATAATATAGTAAGTATTAATCCTGAAAATCTAACAATTAATCATATAAGTTCTGGAACAAAATTCTTAAAAAACAAAGAAAATGAGAAAAAAAACAATAATAATAATAATAACATAGAAATAAATGTATGCACTACAACAGCAAAATATCATAACCCAAAAAAAACAAGAGTTAACAAGCTATAACTCGTACATCTTTAGGATTATAACAATTTTTTAAATTTTTAATTCGTGTTAAGTAATCACTATAATCAATAACTTTAACCTTTTGAGAATTAGTTGCAGAATTAGTTAAATCATTTTTATCTGTACTACATCCTCTTTTTAAGTAATTTATATAACCAACTGTAGTTAAAGTTTTATTATTATCTCTTGAACAAGATACTATTTTTTTTGTTGTTTCTTCATTATCCGGTTCATCATAATTGCATGAATTATTTTTAAGACGACCAATATATAAACTTTGACTTCTATTTTCACTTCTTAAGTGTTTATTAATATTAAGAACATTACCATCTTTATCTTTATAAAGTTGATCTTGACACGATTTACTAATAACCGGATTACAATATAAATTACCATCAGCTTTTAAACGTGTATGCTGCATAGCAAAACTCGATTTAACACTAACTTTAACATCATTTTTTGTATCAAAACTATCTACATAACAGTTATAATTTCTTAATTTTTCCATAGGAGTTGTATTATAGATATAACTATGATTAGCTATTCCATTTACAGAAAATATCTGTTTACTAGATAGAGGATTAAATCGGTTACTATATTTTTTTTTCATAGTATTAGAACTTCCATTAGCAACATTAATAGGTTTTCCAGTAGTGTTTAAGTTTTTACCAATAATCATTAAATGTTTTTTACCTAAAATCATATTATATTATTATAAAATATAATAAAATAATAAAATAATAAAATAATACAATAATAAAATAATAAAATAATAAAATAATAAAATAATAAAATTGATTTTTATAACACCACAAGTTAATATTATTAGTTATAGTTACAATAAGTTATTAAAATAGAGTTTACTATGGAATATTCAGATATATTAAAGATAGATAATATCCCAAAAGTAGAAGATAAAGTCTATAAACAAGGCTGGACATATTTCGATAAAAAAACAGGGCAAGTAATAGATATGTCAAGCAATAAAACTAATATTATAAATCACAATAATAATAAAAAACGAAGTTCTGTTATAGAAGTTTACAAAAGATTATCACATCATTGGAATAGATATAGAAATATGCAAAATGAGTTATATGGAGATATGTCACCATTCAACAATTATGTAGAAGAATTAGAAAAACAAATAAAAGAAGAACAAGATATATTAGAAGAAATACAAAAATATAATAATAGTAATAATATTAATAATGATAATAATTGTAATACAGACCTAGAATTTGATTGGATTTACTAATCTAATATTTCACTAATCTAATAATCAGTAAATTGTGTTAACAAATAATATATTTTTTATTTGTTATGATATATGTCATTAGATTTAAAATCAATACACGATTCAATAAATAATAAATATAAAATAGATTTATTTTTAATGTACTCAAAAAATAATGAAATTATAAAAACAGATAAAACATCTATAATGTTATATAATAACTATTTATCAAATAATACTTTAGAGTCTATTTTAAAAAAAAATATTATAGATATAAATTTTGTAATTAAATATATATTAAAATTCAATATAAATGAATCTATAGATAGTACAATAAAAAATTTAAAAAACAACAATAATTATATTAATAACCATAGCATTTCAGTAATTAAAAACATAGAGAATATAGAATTTACAAATAAACATTTTTTAAACACATTGATAATCATATATAAAGACAAAGAAGAGATAAAAATAATTAAAAATAATCAAACTAAAAAAAACAAACTAAAAAAACAAACTAAAAACAAATTATAAAAATAAGTTTTCAAATTTTATATAAGATTAAAATTTTATATAAGATTAAAATTTTATATAAGATTAAAATATAATTATTATGCAACGTATAAGAAATTATATTAATAGATATATTAATAGAAGTCAGCCTACACCAACAATAACTCCAGAGACCCATCAATTATTAAACAACATAAGTGAAAATATATTTAATCACCTTACACTATTTGATATGTCAGATAATTACACATCAGTAATAACTATAGATTATGAAGATAGTCAATCTATATACAATCTATTAACAAATTATATTTTATCAAATAGCATATTAGATAACAATATATTAGATAATAGTTTTAATACAGAGATTAACATTAACATTAATATTAATAAATTTAAATGCAAATTTAATAAAATAGACACAACTAATAACAACTTACCAACAATATGCGCAATAACATTAGATGAATTTATAGAAGATGAAACAATTTGCAAATTACCGTGTAATCATTATTTTAAAACTAACGCTATTGAAAGATGGTTAAATACACATAGTACAACTTGTCCGATATGTAGAATAAGCATTGAATAATTTTCAGAATGATTATGTAAATTGATAACAAAATGTGTATGCATAAGAACATTTATTAAATAATCATTTTTTGCTAGGTGATTTTCAACATTTCTAGTCACGTCTGCATTTATGGTGTAAAAGTTAAATACTCCTTGAAAGTGTATTTATTATTTTTTAAAAAGCATTCTTAAATTTTTTGGATTAGGACATTTTAGAGTATGTCCATTTTTTAATTTGGCAAAATACTTTTTAAAAAAGGTTAAAAAACGGTATTTTCACATTTTAAACCATAAAGGTAACAAATTGCACGTTTTAGCAAAATAATGTTGTTATCATAAAAAGAATTTACAAAAAAAAATATTTAAATATGTTTTATTAATATGATATATGGATAACAAAAAAGAGGGAAAAGTAGGGCTTGAATTTTATTGTAAATTATGTAATGTAAATTGCAGAGACAGTTACAATCTTAAAAAACATTTTGACACGAAGAAGCATAAATGGATAACTATGGATAACAAAAAAGAGGGTTCCGAATTTATTTGTGAGTGTGGAAAATATTATAAATATAATAGCGGGTTATCAAAGCATAAAAAAAACTGTAATTATAACCAACCAGTATGTCAAGAAACACAAAAATCTGGATTTTCTGAGGAGTTAATATTTAAATTATTAGAAAAATTAGAAGAAAAAGATAAAAAATTAGAAGAAAAAGATAAACATATAGAATTAGTAGTTAAAGAAAATAGCGAATTAACTAAAACAATTATTAATAGTAATTTAGGAGGTCATCATAATAATACAATTAATAATAATCAACGATTCAATATAAATATGTTTTTAAAAGAAGAATGTAAAGACGCAATTAATATGACAGATTTTATAAAATCTATACATGTATCATTTGAACAATTAGATTATACAAAAGTCAATGGTTTAGAAAAAGGAATAACAAAAATTTTAATGGATAATATAAATAAATTAGGTAAATTTGAGAGACCAGTTCATTGTACTGACATAAAACGTGAGACCTTATATATAAAACATGATAACAACTGGGAACGTGACCATGACCAGATACGGATAAAAACGGCTATAAAACAAATGGCCTGTAAACCATATGTGCCATTACAAGAATGGATATCACAAAATCCAGATTTTAAAGAAATAGATGATAAACAGGATTACGTAGCAAATGTGTTATCTACAATAGGTAAGCCGACAGATAATATAGATAAAAAAATAATAAAAAATGTATGTGTAAGCACATTTATTAAATAATCAGATTTTTTGCAGAGAATATGTTATCTACGATAGATAATACGATATATAATATAGATAATATAGATAATATAAATAATATAGATAATATAGATAAAAATGATTACGTAAACAATAGACTATAATTAAAGTTGTATCGTTCAAATTTCTCTTTTAAATTGTTGTGCTTAATAAAATCCGTAATTTTATCACGAATAAATTTATCTATAATTTTATAATTTTTAATTAAATCTAATATAAAATCTATAAACATGATAGTTTCATTATATGTAAGACGTAATTTTTTATCAGGATTTAATTGTGCTATCCATAATTGTTTAAAAAATTCTATTATGTTATAGTACGGTTTATTTACAATTTTATCATACAATTGATTATACATATTTATGTATAGGTAATTACAGCTATATTGATCTATATATTCATAGTCATTATAAATATCAATTAAAACATCACCAATAGTTTTAAATACAGACTTATCTGTATAGCGATTATAATATTTTTGAATAAATGATATAATTTGTTTCACATCAGTAACTGAACAAATTTTATATAATTTTTTATTAATTATATTTTCAATACTACTAGAAAATTCTGTAATATTTTCTAGAGTTAAAAAATTTACAGTATCTTTTATATTATGATAATCTATCGTAGATATATTATGAATAAATTGTCCTTTTGTTATAAGATAAGTTATATATCTATAAAATAACTTATTAAAACAATGGTCTAATCTAATATTAAATTCACTATTAGAACTTATAAAAAATGCATCAAAATTTTGTTTAATATTATTTTTTTTATTAGAATAAACATATGCTAAACCAAAATCTATTATATATATTTTATTATTCGATTTTTTTATCATTAAATTACTAGAATGCATGTCATTATGAACAATGTTATTGCTAGACAATAAATTACAGCTATAATTAAGTCTTTTGTAATTTTCTATTATACCTATATAGTCTAAATATTCAATCCTCTTATTGTAATAATGATTATAATGTAATAAAAATTCACTTCCTTGAAGATATCTTGAATATGTTAAATATATATCATTAACATTTCTGTAAAATAAATAATTCAGATTTTCTAAAAATTCACATTGATTAAATAAGTTATCTTGTTTATCATGTAATTTATTTACACTAATTTTACAATGCTTTACTATAACAATAAAATATTTATCATAATCTTTTATGTTTTTTCTAATTATTTTACTAATATATATTTCATTTTTAGAAGCATTATCACTTTCTTGAATCTTTGTAACATATTTACTATTTTTTTTAGAATTAGCTTTACAATCTATTCCAGGATAATATACACAACCATATGAACCCTGTCCTAATAATTTATTAGTATTTAACATTATCTTAATATAGTATAATAAAATAGTATATTAAGATTTAGCATGAATTATTACACATTATATAAAACATGTTTTTATGATACATTTGGAGAAACTTACGATTATATTATTACTATTAATAGTATACCAGTAGGTAACTTAAATAATTTTGTAACTACAATAAAAATACCATATATAGGCAAATCACAAAAATATAATTATAATTGTACTTATGCAATTACTAATAATTTTTTAGATTACCATAATAAGAATATCTGTACTATAGACAATTTACCAGAATTGATTACGTGGTTATTATCAAATCAATATATAATCGAAGATAAAATAACTAGTAAAATTAATAATATTACAAGTAATAACTCTAGTCCATTATTTATAATTAGTTATAATAATTAAAGATAATATCAATACCTTTAAAATAAAAAACAAAAAAACAAATTTTATAAAATTAAAATAAATTATTAAAAATATAAATATATTAGTATTTAACCAATAAACAAAGATAATGGATGAAAATATAGAAAAATATTTTAATAGTCTATCAGAAATAGAAAAACAAGCATTTTTAATTGCAAAACAACAATTACAATCATCATTTATAGTTGAATTAACATATGGATATATTGAGTTTATGCAAAAACAGAATAACAAAGATTAATGATAATTAATAATAATTAATGATAATTAATGATAATTAATGATAATTAATGATAATTAATGATGATGGTCAGTTAAAAACAAACATATAGCAGTCAATCCTAGAGCCGACGCAACAATTTTTTTAGTATTTAATTTTTCATTAAATATATATATTCCAACGAGAAACAAGACCAAAAAATGTATTAAATGCCATATTATATTATAGACTATTAATTGTTTATAATTAATAACACGACTAACTACAAATCCTAAAACTGCATATAAAAACACTCCAATAATTATCTTATAATCTTGTACATTTATATGTTTTATATAATCATAAAAAACAATTAAGATTTTATTACCGTGATTATTTAAATTTGATAATCCCGGTTTTAATTTCAGTATAAATTGAGCAGTGACTTCTAATACAACACTAAAAATAATCAAAATAATGTATACAAAATTATTCATATATATTATTTATCCATATTATTTATCCATATTATTTATCTATTTTATTTTTATAATCTTTCCAAGAAATTTTAATATCAGTATTTTCTTGTAAATTTTTTTCTATTTCAACAAACTCTTTTGATAAATTAACTAGTTTATAAAAACGTGTATTAAAATAATAACAATCTCTTATAAATCTATCATTACTATTATAAATACTAGATACATCGTTTACAAAATAAATATCACTAGTAATATTATTGCTAATATCTATTGGACTATTATCTACGTATAATCTATTATCGTGTTTGTCAAATTCACAATATATAGGTTGTATATTATGATTAAAACTATTATCACCCGGATTATAATCGCCAATATACTTTAAAACTAATTTATCAAGACTATTTATATAAAAAAAACTAGAAATATTACCTCTATATTTATATACATTAGTTTTAATATCTACGTACTCGTTTTTACTAACATCTTTAGATATTGCTTTGGATTTACTGTAAAAACATGCATTTAATTCTTCATTTTTTTTATTGTTTTTTTTATTACTATTTTTATCAACTCTATTGAGTATATTATTTGTATTAATATTATTATTAGTTATAAAGTTGTAAAGGTCATCACAATTATCATAAAATAAATTTGTACATTTATAAAAATTAACATATAATCTAGCAACTGTCTCTAAATAATTATATTTAATTTGATTACTATTTTCAGCCCAATAATAAAAAGAATCATCTTTATAGTATAGAATAACATAACCACCTGGTGTTAAATCTACAGTTATACAACTAGACAATTCTTCTAAAGTATAACTAGATGATATATCTTGTAGAGCATTAACATTTCTATAATCAACAAAAAAATCAACACCTTTGTATTTATAATCTATAAAACTAAAACTATAAGAATCATTATCTAATAAAGTATTAAATTCATTACGTATCTGATTTAAGATTAATCCACCCCAAAATACAGAAATACATAATGATACCGACAAAATTACTATACTATTAATTATTAAATAACCAATATTTAAATAAATATTAAAATTGTCAGAGTGGACATCATTATCACAATACACACTATTATAACAATATAGGTGATTATCACTATAGTAATAAATATCACTATCTAATATATTGTATCTACTATTAAAACAATTAATACTATTATTAAAATATTCATAATTAATACAATAATCTAAATTTGTTTCTGGTGATAGACCAAAATTCATATATGTAAATTATAGTATTAGTTTTAAATTAATTTAACTAGATTTATCTAATATTTTTTTATTATTTACTATTTAAATTTATTTTGTCTTATTTACTCTTTTTTTTTAATATTTAATTTAGTTTCGTGAGGCTGTTTTTTTACGTTTATTTTTTTGTTTGAGAGTATGTATCATATTTTTTCCACGTTTTATCATGTCTCTAGCTTTTTTAGACATGATTCTGGCTTTTTTTTCAACAGCTTGAGCATCTATTTTCATATCTCTAGCTTTTTTTGCCATATCTTTGCCTTGATTTATTATATTATGCGCATTTGTGTGTTTATTAACTAGTGTTTTTCTAAATCCAGTAATAGAACCATTATTATTAGACATAACTAGTAATTTTGGTCCATTTAAATTATCAAATTGTTGTAAACTTTCTCTAAAATTAACTGGTATACCATTTAAATTCTTATTAAAACTAGAATATTCTCGTGTTAATACAATTGGACGATTTCCTAACATTTTATATAATAAGAATAAAAAAATAAAATTAATAAATTATTATACACATTTATTATATATTTACAGTATTTCGTCGTTTTTTAAATAGTGAAAATAGACTATATCTAATATTATTACCATTATTATTACCATTATTATTACCATTATTATTAATAATAATAGATTCTGTTACATTAATAGATTCAACAAGATTGACAATTTCAACATCAACATTTTCATCAATATAACTACCTTTAACAATAGGTATATCTACGAGAGACGATTCCACAGTAGGAATACTTGTTAAATCAGCAATTTGTTTTTCTAACGTTAAAATAATTTTATCTTTTTCTGTAATAGTATTTTCATATTCTTGATTTTTTTTTATCAATTCATGATTTATTTTAAACAATTCTTGTATTAAGTGTCTAGATTCAACAATAAAATCTGTTAACGTATTTAAAGTTTTGGTCATTGTATTAATAGTCGTTTTTAAAACGTTTTCTAAATTTGAATTAAATAATGTGTATATAGTTATTTCAATTTTATTTACTATAAACACAAAATTTAGAAATAATAAAATTGAAGTTTAATTAATTTATATAAAAATATATAAATTTTAAAGTATATAGATAGTATGACACAATCAATTAACAAATATATACCTGATTTTATAACAAAATTAGAAAAACTATCGGAATTAACAAGTAAAATTGGTGAAAACTTTAAAAGTTCAGCATATCAAAAAGCAATAGTTAGTTTAAAATCAATAGACAAAGAAATTACTGATATAAATCAATTAAAAAATTATCCTAATATTGGAAAAGCTATAATAGAAAAATTCCAAGAGTTTATTGAAACAGGCGAAATATCAGCTATAAAAAAATATATGCAAGACCCTATAATAGTATTTACAAATATCTACGGAATTGGACCAAAAAATGCAAAACAACTAGTAGATAAAGGTATAGTAACAATAGAACAATTAAAAGAACCCGAGAACGAAAAGCTACTTAATGATAAACAAAAAATAGGCTTAAAATATCATGATGATATATTAGAACGTATACCAAGAGACGAAATAGAAAAATACAGTTTAAAGCTACAAGAATATTTTCTAAAAGCAATTAAAGAAACTAATGATATAGAAGAAAATAACTACTTTGAAATAGTAGGTAGTTATAGAAGACAAGCCAAATCATCAGGAGATATTGATATTATAATAACTAATAGAAAAAACGAAAAAAAAGTATTCAATAAATTTTTAGACATTTTAATTAGAGACAAAATATTAATTGAAATATTATCAAGAGGATTAACAAAAAGTTTAACAATTGCGAAACTATCAAGTGAAGATATAGCACGTAGATTAGACTTCTTGTATTCTCCACCAGACGAATACGCATTTTCTATATTGTATTTTACTGGTTCAAAAGACTTTAATACCGCAATGAGACTATATTCTCTTAAACAAGATTTAACATTAAGTGAACATGGTTTTCATAAATTTGATAATAAATCAAAAAAGAAATTAGAAAAAATACAAGATATTTTCTTAACAGAAAAAGATATATTTGATTATTTAAATCTTGTATATAAAGAGCCTATAGATAGAATAGACGAAAATTCAATACAAATTAAATCACAACAACAAGAAGAAGAACCACATCCTCAACAAAAACAAGAAGAACAACAACAACAAGAAGAACAACAAAAACAAGAACAAGAACCACAACAACAAGAAAAACAAGCAACAAAAACACATAAAATTAAAACACCTACATTGAGTAGTTCAAAAACATTAAAAAAACTAGATAAAATAGAGAATAAAGACACTTTAAAAAATATTGAGAATTTTAAAAATCATGGAATTTCTGTATTAGATTCGTTAGGCGAAAAGGAACTAACAAATATATTAAAAATGGTTAATCAAAAATATTATAGCGAAGATAATATTAATCAAAACACCGAGTTACTAACTGATAATCAATATGATATTTTAAGAGATTATGTTATAAAAAAATACCCAACAAATAAAATAGCAAAAGAACAACACAAAACTATAAAAATAGAACGTCAACCAGTAAAACTACCATATTCTTTAATGTCTATGGATAAAATCAAACCCGATACAAAATCATTAGAAAAGTACAAAACAAAATATAATGGTCCATATGTTATTTCAGATAAATTAGATGGTATTAGTGCTTTATATAGTAGTGAAAATGGAAAACAAAAAATGTATACACGAGGTAATGGTTTTATAGGTCAATCAATAGATCATTTAATAGAATATTTTACATTACCAAAACAAGAGAATATAACAATAAGAGGAGAAATTATAATTAAAAAAGATACATTTTTAGAAAAATACAGTAAACAATACGCAAATTCACGAAACTTTGTAGCAGGAATAGTAAACAATAAAAAAATAACAGAACAATTTATAGATGCTATTAAAGACATAGATTTTGTTATATATGAACTAATTAATCCACCAAATCTTAAACCGTCACAACAATTTGAATATTTATCAAAAATAACACCTAGACTAAATATTGTAGTAAATAAAACAGTGGACCATGAAGATCTAAGAAATGAATTTTTATCAAAGACATTACTAGAACGCCGTGAATCAAGTGTATATACAATAGATGGCATAATAGTTAATGATGATAATATTTATCCTAGACAAAATAAAAATCCAGAACATGCATTTGCATTTAAAATGGTATTATCAGAACAAGAAGCAGAGTCGCAAGTAGTAGATATAATTTGGACAGCATCAAAAGATGGTCTATTAAAACCGAGAATTAAAATAAATCCAGTAGTAATTGGTGGAACACAAATTAATTATGCAACAGGATTTAATGCCAAATTTATAGTAGATAATAATATTGGTCTAGGTACAGTTGTTAAAATTATACGAAGTGGAGATGTTATACCATATATTAAATCTGTAACAACACCAGCCGATAAACCGCTAATGCCAAAACAAGAATATAAATGGAATGCGACACGTGTAGATATAATTTTAACAGACATAGATAGTGATCCAACAGTTGAAATAAAAAAAATAACAAAATTCTTTAAAACAATTGAAGTAGAAGGTTTAGGTGAAGCAAATATAAAACGAATTATTGATTCAGGATTAAAGACTATTCCTGATATTTTAAGCGCAACACCAGATGATTTTATGAAAGTAGAAAACTTTAAAATTAAAATGGCAACTAAAATTTATAATTCAATACATGAAAAAATAGATAATATTAGACTTCCGCAACTAGCAGCAGCTACAAATATATTTGGTAGAGGTTTAGGAGAA
>CERI01117471.1_pt1 | contig 15059 bp, 15 predicted proteins | sample 350261 | NCBI WGS metagenome assembly CERI01 (sample SAMEA2620979, study PRJEB7988) | marine metagenome | isolation source: saline water (ENVO:00002010), including
AAGTTATATATCATAATTACATGTCTGTATACACAAATCTAAATAACAAAGATATCGTAAATCTACTCAAAAAATATGATATTGGCTCTCTAACCTCATATAAAGGTATATCTGATGGGATTACTAATACAAATTATTTTCTTAATACAACTAAAGGGAAATATGTAATTACAGTTTTTGAAGATATCAAAAAATCAAAAGTCATCAAATATTTAAAATTAATGAACTTCTTTTCTGAAAAGGGTTTATGTTCCCCTGAAATAATGATTACAAAATCAGGAGATATATTAACAGTAATTAAATCAAAACCCTGTTCAATTATGGAAAAGTTATCAGGAAAAACGATAGAACAATCAAATACAAAGTTATGTAAATCTGTTGGTGAGACTATAGCTAATTTTCATATTGCTAGTGTTAATTATAAAAATAAAATTAAAAATAGTAGAGATATTGATTGGGTAGAAAAAAATATTGAAAAAGTTAGAGATTATCTGAGTAAAGAACAATTAAGAATACTTAATCGTTCAAGTGAAATATTTAAAAAACTATTTAAATTAAATCTACCACAAGGAATGATACATTCTGATTTATTCAGGGATAATGTACTGGCAAAAGAAAATACTGTTAAAGGTATTATTGATTACTACTATTCATTTAATGGTCCATTTATTTATGAATTAGCAGTCATTATAAACGATTGGTGCATTAATAAAGATGGCTCACTTAACAAAAATAAATATGATAGTTTTATAAAGAGTTATAACAATATTAGAAAACTGAATGCATCAGAAATAAAGTACATTAATAATGCTATGATTGCTGCAGGTCTAAGATTTTATCTATCAAGATTGGTTGATATGATTTTTCCTAAAGTGGGAGAAATTACTCACATAAAAGACCCTTCGGTTTTTGAAAATATTCTTATAAAAAGACTTGATACAAAATGAGTTTCATAAATAAAGTTACTACGCTTACGGAATATATTACTATCAAGTTTTTTTATGTAATGTTTTTTGCTGTAATAATTAATATATTCCTCAGATACGTTCTAAATATAAATTATATATTTATGCAAGAACTTGTAATGTATATGCATGCTTTGATATTCCTTTTTGGAATATCTTTATGCATAAAAGATGACTCGCATGTGCGTATTGATATTTTTTCAAGCAAGCTAAATAAGTCAGCAAGAAAGTTAATAGATAATATTGGAATTATTTTTTTTATAGTGCCATTTTGTTTTTTTATTTTTTACGAAAGTACATCTATGATTACTCGATCATGGTCTATGTTAGAAGAATCAAGTGAGCCAGGCGGACTTCCTTTAGTATATGTCTTAAAATCATCTATTTATATTTTTTCTTTGTTAATTTTTTTACAAGCTGTCAATAAATTACTTGGTTCAAAATAAAAAATGGAAATTATTATAGTTTTTATTATTTGTACTTTTTTAGTTTTATTAAGCGGGTTTCCTGTTGCTTTTGTTCTATCAGGAGTATCTCTTTTATTTGCTTTACTTGGTGTAAAGTTTGGATTTTTTGATTATTCATATCTAATGGCTTTCCCAACTAGATTATATGGTGTCATGGGAAACCAGAATCTGCTTGCTGTACCACTATTTATTTTTATGGGATTAATCCTGGAAAAAACTAAAATTGCTGAGAATCTAATCAATGATATGAATGCAATTTTTAAAAATACTGACAGTGGTCTTGCTATATCAGTGGTTGTTGTTGGCGCGTTGATGGCTGCTAGCACAGGGATTGTTGGTGCAAGTGTCGTCACTCTTGGACTATTAACATATCCTGTATTAACTAAGAATGGTTATTCTCCTAGTGTAGCATCAGGAACAATATGTGCTGCGGGAACATTAGGGCAAATAATCCCTCCCTCATTGGTATTAATATTACTTGCAGATGTATTGTCAGCAAGCTATCAACAAGCACAATTAAATATGGGGATATTTAGTCCTGATAGCATCACAATAGCTGATTTATTTCTAGGAGCTATACTGCCTGGTCTAATATTACCTATTCTTTTTATACTATATTTAAAAACTCTTAAGATAAAATCAAACAAAATAGATCAGACTAATAACTCATCAAGTCTTATATCTGTTTTGTATCCTTTAGGTCTCATGATTATTGTTTTAGGCTCAATTATTTTCGGTATAGCAACTCCTTCTGAAGCGGCTGGGATAGGTGCATTGGGTGCAATTATTTTATCTTATGTTCAGAATACACTCACGAAAAATATTTTAGACAAATGTGTTTATGATTCCATTAAATTGACAAGTATGGTTTTTATGATACTGATTGGTGCAATTCTTTTCTCACTTGTATTTAGAGGTCTTGAAGGCGAAGAGTTTATACATAAGTTTTTAGTTGAGCTACCTGGTGATAAATTTTTAACACTAATTATTGTTTTAATAATAATGTTTCTATTGGGTTTTATTCTGGATTTCATAGAAATTACTTTTATAGTGATACCATTGATAGGTCCGGCATTATTCACATTAGGATTTGACCCTTTATGGGTTGGAATATTAATTGCTCTTGTTTTACAAACCTCTTTCATAACACCCCCATTTGGTTTTTCACTATTTTATTTAAGAGGTGTTCTACCAAAAACGGTGAATACAACAGAAATTTATAAAGGCATAATACCGTTTTTATTAATACAAATATCAGTAATAGTAGTGGTGTTTATTTTTCCTAGTCTAGCTACTTATTTACCTGATGTATTACTTAAGTGAACTTAAATATCCATCTTCAGAAATAAGAGTCCAAGGTCTAACTCTTTTAAGAAAACTAAAGTATGAGTCATATACTTTTTTTGAGGTATTATTTTTTTGACTTAATTCAAGCAATACTTCTCTACTAATTTTTTCAAGTTTCACAAGTACTTCTTTCGGGAATTTTTTTATCTTTACTTTTTCTTTTCTAAAATATTCTAATGCTTGATAGTTTTTAGACATATAATCTGAAATCATATCAATATTAGCTGCTTTACATGCTACATCAATTATTGTCTGATAATTTTGAGGTAAATTATTGTATGCATCTTTATTTATAATACATTCCAGTGAAGGGCCAGGCTCATGCCATCCTGGATAATAATAGTACTTAGCAGCTTTGTGTAAACCAAATGCTCGATCATTATATGGGCCAACCCATTCTGTTGCATCTATAACTCCAGTTTGTAAAGAAGTGAAAATTTCAGATCCTGCTAATGTAAAAGGTGTTCCCCCTGCTCTAGCCAAGACTTCTCCGCCTAATCCTGGTATACGCATTTTTAATCCATTAAGATCATCAGTAGTGTTTATTTCTTTATTGAACCATCCACCCATTTGAACACCAGTATTACCGGCTGGTCGAGGAATTAAATTAAAATCGTCATAAACCTCTTCCCAAAGTTTTAATCCATCTCCATAATACAGCCATGAATTCATTTCTTGTGCAGTCATTCCAAATGGTACGGATGAAAAAAACTGCGTAGCTTCTGATTTACCTTTCCAATAATATGCTCCTGAATGTCCCATTTCTGCGCCGCCAGATGAAACATAATCAAAAACACCAAGTGGTGGCACTAGTTCATTAGCGCCAAATACTCTTACTGTGAAAGACCCTCCAGAGAGTTTATTAATATATTTTGCTAATGTCTCAGCCCCTACACCTAACCCAGGAAAATTTTTAGGCCAAGAAGTAACCATTTTCCATTTAATTTTTTTACTTGCATAGGATTTCTTAGAGTGTAGACCACTCACAACCGCGCCAGCAGCAGCTACCCCGATAGATTTAAAAAACTTACGTCTATTTTTGTTATTCATTTATAAGAATTCAAGATGAGCGTATGTTAATACAAGCCATTTAGAACCATAATCCTCAAAATTAATATAAAGTTTTAAATTATCATCTTCTCCCTCATAGCTCAATACAACACCATTACCAAATTTTTGATGTTTTACTCTTTGCCCAACCTTAAAACCAAGGTTATTATTTTGTTTACTATACTGATGATTTTTCTTATTTTTTATATGCTGATAACTATTAGTTTTAATATTTTCTAATAGTTCTGATGGAATCTCACTAATAAATCTTGACGGCATTAAATAATTATAAGAACCATGTAAATAACGAGAATTAGCATGCGTAATAAATAATAATTTCATAGCTCTAGTAATTGCAACATAACAAAGTCTTCTCTCTTCTTCAATAAAGTCATTACCACTATTTCTATTTTCATTTGGAAATATACCTTCTTCAAGTCCTGTTAAAAATACAACAGGAAATTCTAATCCTTTTGCAGAGTGTATAGTCATAAGTTGAACAGGGTCGTCGTCATATTTAGCCTGATAATCTCCTGCCTCTAAAGCGGCATTATCAAGAAAATCATCTATGATGTTCTCACTATCTATATTATTTCTTATGAAGTTTTCTGCAGTGACAAAAAGCTCTTCAATGTTTTCTTGTTTTGAAATAGATTCTTCACCTTTTTGATCTGAAAAATATGTTTTAAGTTTTGATTCTTTATAGATTCTTATTAGTACGTTATCTAATGATAAATCATTTATATCTAATGATATATTTTCTATTATTGAAACATAACTTAATAAAGAGGTTTTTACTCGAGATGTAATATCATTATTATCGCCATCTGTTAAGAGCTTTATTGTTTTCCATAATGACAAATTATTTTCTTTCGCAGAATTTCTTATTATATCAATAGTTTTCTGTCCTATACCTCTAGGTGGATTATTAATAGTTCTCTCAAAGGCAGCGTCATCATCATGATTCACAATAATTCTTAAATACGCAACCATATCTTTGATTTCAGCACGTTCAAAGAAGCGAAATCCACCATAGATTACATAAGGTATACTGTTTCCATTAAGCTCTTCCTCAAACCTTCTAGATAAAAAGTTATTTCTATATAAGATTGCAATCTCAGATTTTTTATAACCGTCACTAACAAGTGTTTTTATTTTATCAACAATAAATGATGCTTCTTCGTCATTATTATAAGCCTCAAAAATTTTAACTTGGTCACCTCGATTAGTATTAGTCCAAAGTTCCTTTCCAAGTCTATTCTTATTATGAGTAATTAAACTATTAGCAACTTTTAATATTTTATCTGTAGATCTGTAATTCTGCTCTAGTTTAAAAATCTCTACATCACTAAATTGATCTGTAAAGTTTTTTATATTTTTACTAAGCGCACCTCTCCATCCATAAATAGATTGATCATCATCACCGACAGCATACATAGAACCTTTGTTATTGTTCAGAATTTTAAGAAGTTTAAATTGAAGTAAATTAGTATCTTGAAACTCATCGACCATTATATGTTGAAATCTCTGTGTATAGTAAGCTAAGATATTTTCATGTTTTAAAAATAGTTCATATGTTTTTAAAATAAGATCTGCGAAATCAACTGAAAGCGTTTGCTTTAAAATAGATTCATATTCTTTGTACACGACAGTATATGTCTCGTCGTCTTTTTCGCTTATTTTGTCACTTCTTAAACCTTTATCTTTTTTTCTATTTATAAAGGACTGGATTGATTTTGGATCGTATAGTTTGTCATCAAGATTATTAGTTTTTATAATTCTTTTTATAAGTCGTAATTGATCTTGTGAATCCAGTATTGTAAATCTTTCTGAGAGACCAGCTTCTCTCCAATGTATTTTTAAAATTCTTCTACATATTCCATGAAATGTTCCAAACCATAATCCTTGTGAAGATATTTTTAATAAAGATTCAATTCTCTCTTTCATTTCTCGAGAAGCTTTATTAGTAAATGTTAAAGCCATAATATCAGAAGGCCTAATGTTGAAATCTTTGATTAGTTTAGCTACTCGATACGTAAGTACACGTGTTTTACCACTCCCTGCACCTGCTAAGATAAGCTTGTTGCCATCATCACAGTTGACTGCAGTTAGTTGTTGTTTATTTAACGAATCGTTAAAATCGATTCCATTCATTTAGGTTTAGAGATGTACATTAGAGAAGCTAATGATAGCAGAACTTCACCTTTATAGATATCAAGAAAACCAAGAGGTGCAATAAAAACAACTACAAGTAAAATAATTGAAAAATAATAATGATTTCTAATTTTGTGAGAATTTAATTTTTTTTCAATAATTCTTAGTTGTTCAAAATTCTTTGTCAAATCAGAGGAATTGCCACTGTAGTGGTTTGATATTCTTCTAAAGAAAGATGGTATTTCAGGAATTATTTCCATGTAATCATCGAAATTATTTATTATTTTTTTTGCAATAACTTTAGGGCCTTTTTGTTCTTTCATCCACTTCTCAAGAATAGGTTTAGATGTTTTCCATAAATCTAATTCAGGATTAAAATCTCGTCCAAGACCTTCTGTATATAAAAGAGTCTTTTGCATTAAAATTAATTGAGGCTGAACTTCTAATTTAAATCTTCTAGCAGTGTCAAATAAACCAACAATAATATCACTTAATGATACATCTTTTATTGGTTTATCTAACATACACTCACAATTTTCTCTGATAGCACTTTCTAATGAAGGAATGTTTGTATCTTTAGGTACCCATTCACATTCAACATGAAGTTTTGCGACACTAGCATAATCACGATTAAAGAATGCGATAAAGTTTTCAGCTAAATATTTTTTATCAAATTCACTTAAAGATCCCATTATGCCAAAATCAACTAGCACAAACCTAAATGTATCTTCTTGTTTCTGTATAAAAATATTACCTGGATGCATATCTGCATGAAAGAAATTATGTTCAAAAACTTGCACAAAGAAAAGTTCTACTGATTTTTCTGCTATTTCTTCAAAAGATATACCATCTTCTTCTAATTTCTTCTTATCACTTATTGGAATACCATAAATTCTCTCCATAACCATAACTTTACTAGTAAGGTAAGTACAATAAACTGTAGGTATATATATAAAATCTGAGTCAGTAAAGTTTTTACTAATTTGTTTGGCACTTGCAGCTTCTTTAATAAGGTTTAATTCATCATAGATAACCATTTCATAGTCATTGACAATATCAATAAGATGCATTCTTTTAAAATGATTAGACAATCCCTCAAGATAAGATGCAATATTTTTCATGAGAGATAAATCTTGAATAATTTTAGATTTTATATCAGGTCTTACAACTTTAACGATTACGTCTTCACCTGTTTTAAGTTTTGCCGGATGTACTTGGGCAATGGAAGCAGATGCCATTGGTTTGGTATCGAATGAAGCAAATATTTCTTTAGTGCTCTGACCAAGTTCATCCTCAATAATATTTTTTGCTGTCGTGCCGTCAAATGGCGTGACATGGTCTTGCAGTTTAGCAAGTTCATTTGCAATATCTTCATTTAACAAATCTTTTCTTGTGGATATCATTTGGCCTAACTTTACAAATATAGGCCCCAAATCTTCACAAATCAGACGGATATTCTTTGGCAGGTTAATTGATTTTTTGAATGTAAAAATATTCCATGGCAAGAGTAAGAATAGGTATTTTTTATTACCTATCAAATTAGATCTCATCAAACATTTATCAATATCATACTTAAAGAATAAGAAAATTATTTTTAAAACTCTAAGAATATTATTCATTTTATTTTATTGGAAAGTTTTTCTGTTCTACTTTTAATATCGTCTACTTCATCTATATAATTATTTATTTCATCTTTATTAGGTACCAAATCTGTATCATATTTTAAAAAATCAGCTAATGAATTTCTTTTATTCTCACTAGATTCATTTATTTTTTCTTTTATTGGGTCCAATATTGAAAAAATTGACGATGCAGCTTTTTGTCCAACTATCTCTATAATAATACTTCTAAGGATATCTGACTCTTTGAGCAAATTGTTTAAAGAATTCGCAGTTTCTACGTCTCCACTAATATTAATTTTTGATGAAAAGAGATCGCTACCAGAAAACGTACTATAAAATATGAAAGAGGATAATTTTCCAGATATTTCTACGTCAACTTTATTTTCTTCACTTGAAAGTATTATATTTTCTTCTTCAAATTTTATGAACAATACTATATTGATATCTTTGATTGATATTTTAATAGTCTTTGTATTTAACTGATCTTTGAAATAATTATTATATATATTTATTGATGTCTGTGTTTTTAATATTTTATTAATATTTTCAATCAGAGAGTCTTTCATGATTTTTGTCCTATATGAATAGTTGCAACATCTTCTAAAAGATTAATGACCTTAGTTTCAATAAAACCTGTTTTGTCCAACATACTTTTTATTTCATCAGGTGAATAGTATGTTTGTATTGACTCTCCTAAATATCTATAACTATCTTCATCATTTGCAATTACTTTACCTATTTTTGGTATAATATTTAGCGTGTAATATTTGAATAATTTTGAGTAAATTTTATTTCTAGGTTTCTTAAAATCCATTATTAAGAATAACCCGCCGGGTTCGAGTAAATTAAAAATATTTTTTAAAGCTTTTTCATGATTAGAAAAATTTCTAAAGCCAAATGCTACGGTTATTAAATCGAATTTCTTATTAGTAGGCTGATAGTCTTCTATCCCGCTAATTTGATAATCAATATTTGTTATACCTTTATTTATGAGTTTTTGTTCACAAATTTTTATCATATCTGGGTTAGGATCTAGACATGTAATACTAGCGCTAGGATTCTTTTTTAGGATTTCAAGTGTAATATCACCTGTTCCACAGGCTATATCAAGAATAGTTTCTCTAGAATTTATATCACAGAGCTTTAAAAATTGTTTTTTCCAAAGCCTATGTAAACCAAATGACATAATATCATTCATGACATCATATTTATTTGATACAGACGTAAAAACGTTATTAACCTTTTTAGGCTTATCAGATTGATTTATATCTTTATATCCAAATTTTGTTTTAGTCATTACTAACTTCTCTTTCTCTCTGCTCTATATATGTTTTTAATTTTTTTTAGTTTATCCAGAAGTTTCTTTACTTGGTTAATGTTCTTAACCGATATAACAAACACCATCATATTATGCCCTGCATCATGACTATCTGTATAATTTACACTTTCAATATTATGATTACTCTGTGCAATTATAGATGATACTTGGGCTAGAACGCCTCTTTCATTCTCTACCTCTATCATGATAGAGGCACTGAAATTATTATCAACATTTTCACTCCATCGTAATTCAATATTTTCTTCACCTGACTTCATATGTTTAATACTTTTACAGTTGCTCCTGTGTACAACTATTCCTTTGCCTTGACTTGTGTAACCGACTATCATATCGCCAGGTAAAGGATAGCAGCATTTTGCATAGGACATAACCAGTCCTTCGGAACCCTCAATATCATATTTAGTATTACTCTCTAGTTTTTTAAAAGACGGAGCCATTCTTAATGCAATAAGTTTAGGTATCTTGTTACCGAGTCCGATTTCTCTATATAAATCATTTATAGATTTATATTTATATTCAGACAAAATAAATTTAAGAGTTTTTTTAGGAACATCTTTTAGTGAAACTTTTGATTCTTGTAAACTTGTTTTAAGTAGTTTCTCTCCTAATTTTATAGCATCTGTTTCATGTATACTTCTAAGGTAATTCCTTATAGAATTTCTAGCCTTGACTGATATTACAAAATTTAACCACGCTGGATCAGGTTTTGATTTTTCTGATTTTTTAATAATAATTCTTTGTCCGTTTTTTAAGATAGTATTTGGAGGTTGAATTTCTCCATCAATACTCCCTGCTGAATAGTTATTACCTAAATCTGTATGAATAGAGTATGCAAAATCAATCAATGTTGATTTTTTAGGTAATTCAACAATATCTCCTTTAGATGAGAATACATATACTTTTCCAGGATTTAAATCTTCTCTTATACTCCCTAAGAATTCAGTTGGATTCCCGGATTGTTTCTGTATATCTAGTAAATTATTCAACCATTGTTGTTCTCTTGATAGTTTACTTATTGATGAACTTGATTTGTAAAACCAATGGGCCGCAATTCCTGATTGAGCAAGTTGATCCATTTCATGAGTTCTAATTTGGAACTCAATTGGAAGATTATGAGGGCCAAGAACGGTCGTGTGAAGAGATTGATAACCATTAGATTTAGGAATAGCAATATAATCTTTAAATCTACCAGGTATAGGTTTATATAAATTGTGTATGCAGCCGAGGGCTCTATAACAAAAATCAAAGGATTCAGTTATAATTCTTACTCCGAAAATATCATGGATTTGAGAAAATTTTAATTCTTTAGATTTCATTTTCTTATAAATACCATATGCATGTTTTTCTCTAGCCTTAGTTTGACTTTTGATAGATTCAGAATTGAGTTTTTTTGTTACTTCTGCTTGAAGCTTGTTCATCAAAAGTTTTCTGTTCCCTCGAGCTTTATCAATATTTTCACTAAGCACAGAATGTCTTAATGGATAGGCAGTCTGAAATGAGAGATTTTCTAATTCAATAGAAAGATTATGAATACCTAACCTCAGCGCAAGTGGAGCATAAATTTCCAGAGTTTCTCTTGCTATTCTTTTTGCTTTATCTTTGTTAAGAACATTAATAGTGGATAAATTATGCCTTCTATCAGCTAGCTTGATAAGTAAAACTCTTATGTCATTACTCATTGCTAGTATCATTTTTCTTAAATTTGCAGCATCTGCTTCTTCCTTAGAGTTGAAATTGATTTTATCCAACTTACTTACGCCATCAACTAACTCAGCTACTTTTTTACCAAAATCTTTACCTAAATCTTCTAGGCTAATTTTAGTATCTTCTACTACATCATGTAATATCGCAGCCATGATTGTTTCATGATCCAGCTCATACTCAGCTAAATAAGCTGCTGCATGAAGAGGATGTGTAATGTAGTTTTCACCTGATTTTCTTTTTTGCCCTTGATGGGCATCTTTAGCAACTTTAAATGCTTTTTCGATTTTCTTTATTTGATATGAATTAAGATACTTTTGAAGTTTCTTTTTAAAACTAACAAACGCAATATCTTCAACATTTTTTATTTTACTAGGAACAGCCATACACCTAGAATAAGATTTTTATATAGATTTGTCTTCAGTAATTTCTTCTGAAACAGGTGATGGTTGTTCTGTTGAATCTTGACTTTCTGTTACTAAATTAGATTCATCTTGCATGCTATCTTGATTAATTTGTTGTGTTTCAGCAGCTATATCTGCAATAGCCTCTTCCTCGGCAATAGCATCAGAAAATTGTTCTTCGATTTTTTGTTTTCTTCTTGTTTCGAAATATGACATGTCAATTAGACCCTCTGCAATCTCTTTGAGAGCAACAACACTGGGTTTTCCATCATATTCCAACATTGGTTCAGAGCCATCTAACAAATCCTTAGCTCTTTGGCTTGCTAATGAGACAATATCGTATGCGTTATCGATTCTTTTTAAACAGTCTTCTATAGTCACTCTAGCCATGACGTCAGAGTATATCAGAATATTAGTACCTAGCAAGATTCAAAAGAAAATTTAGCTAGTTAAATAGCTTGTTTCTGCTGATTTTTGACCATAAAACGAGAGACTTAAGGGCCTTAAGAGCATAATTGAAGTCATCATTAACAATTGTATAATCAGAAAATCTACTATAATTTAGTTCATTAGCTGCTTGTGAAACTCTTTTATTGATAACCTCGCGGTTATCCAGCCCTCTTGCAATGAGTCTATTTTGAAGCTCTGTAATACTAGGAGGCATAATATAAATTGATATAGCTGAAGGTATAGCTGATTTAATTGACAGCATGCCCTTGTAGTCTATTTCTAAAACAGCATCTTGACCTGATTCAGTAATTTGACGTATTGAATCAAAACTTGTTCCATAAAAATTATCGTATACTTGCTGATGTTCTATAAACTTATTTCCATTAATATTATTAATGAAATCCTTGGTATTTGTAAAAATATAGTCTCTGCCGTTTATTTCCCCAAATCTCATTTTCCTTGTGGTATGCGATATAGTTTGCTTAAGAAAAGAATAGGATAAGCACAATTCTTTAACTAGACTTGTTTTACCACAACCCGATGGAGCGCTTATAATGAAAATATTCGACATATGTTCTGTTAAATTAGAAAATCATAGTTTATCATAAGTTTCAAAGGAGAGGTATATGGGTGATCCATGGAAGTCAATTACACCTAAAGGTGTTCAAGCATTTGTTAATGCTTCTATTGCAACATTAATCGTATGGCTTACAGTTGAAAGTCATTTATCTATTGTTTTCTCATTCCTAGGTAATCTTCTTTCTTCACAAACGGCAGGACTAATTGCATATTATCTAATAGCTGTCTTTATTTTGTACAAACTCTTTTATCAGAGAGGTACATATGATGTTAATCAAAAACGTGCTACTAAATATGCAATATTTTCTATAGTACTTGTTTGGCTTGTTTGGGAAGGTTATTTAGACTTTTTAGTTAATATCCTAGTGCTAGTAGGGATTTTCTCAGCTTTAGCAAACTCAATTATAATTGCATCTGTAATATTCTTAATATTTATCACAGTATATTACGGTCTGCACGGAAAATACTTCACAACACTTATGCTTGAGCATATGCCTTGGGTGATTGCACCTGATAAGTTTCTACCATTTTTCTGGTTATGGATAAATGCTATTACAGCCGGGCTACTAAATGCGTTTGATGTAAATGCCTTTTGGTATTTTGTTGATTTGTTCTTTATTTTTCTTCTTCCTTCGTTATTTATAGGAACTAAAGTTCAAGAGAAACACGGTTTGAGAATTCAAAAAAAAGAAGACTATTTCGACGATTAGTATTATTTACGATATTTCTCAGGAATAATATCTATACCTAACTTATGGCCGACTTTAACAATAAACGCTATAGCAAATAATCCTCCAGGCATAGCAAATATTCCAGCGATACCTAAGCTTTTTAATAAATCAGAAAATTGACGATTAGCTTGATCAAGCTCTTCTTTAGAAATTTGTTCATTATTTAAAATATACTTCTGATATGTCTTAAGCATTTCATTTGATTCTCTAGTTTCATTAGACAATAATGTTTGAATTTTTATTAATGATGCTTTGATATTATTATTTCTAGCTAATAATGATGCATATATTTTATTGAAAATGTTTAAGTCCATATTTTATAAATGCTAATAAAAAATAACTAATATACAATGTATTATGGTTAAAATAATTTATCTAGTAATAATCATAATCTTAGCATTACCAAACACTCTATTAGCTAATGATGAAGGGTATAAATATTATGAAAATGGACAATATGAGAAAGCTTTATCGATATGGACTAAAGAGGTAGAAATGGGTAACACAGAGGCTTTATATAATATTGGGCTGCTTTATTACTTTGGCAAAGGCGTAAAAAAGAATCTTAATATAGCTTTCGATTACTGCAAAAAAGCAGCTTATAGAGGGTCTGGTAGAGCACAAAATAATCTTGCATATATGCATATGAAAGGTTTGGGTACAAAAAAGAATTACATTTATGCATATGCTTGGTCATCAATTGCTGTTGAAAATGGATATAATTCTCAAGGTATAAAAGATGATGTTATAATACACCTAACACCAGCAATGCTGAATGATGCGAATAAATTAATATTAAGTATTATTAGAGAACTAGTTGATGAGTAATCCGATTGAAATAAACATAGAAACTACTTACTTAAGTAGCGAGTCAAACCCTGAAGAGAATAAATACTACTTTTTATATACGGTATTAATCAAAAATAATAGTGATAAAAAAGCAAAACTATTATCTAGGCATTGGATTATTAAAGATGATAATGGAAAAATTCAAGATGTTAAAGGAGAAGGTGTAATTGGAGAACAGCCCGATATCAATCCTGGAGAAGAATTTCAATATACAAGCGGAACCATGATAGAAACATCCCTTGGAACTATGAAAGGTAGTTATCATATGATTGATGATGAAGATAATTATTTTGATGCGACCATTCCAGAGTTTGTTTTATCAACTCCACGCGTGATTCATTAAGATTTATATATTAAGTAAGTGTATGTAAACTTGTTGATATTGTCATAGTTTCTTATTTCACTGATTAATCTCCATTTAGATGAATCAAATTTTGGAAAATAAACATCTCCAACAAATTTTTGTTCTATTATAGTTAATAGAAGATATTCTGAGTATTTCATAGCAATCTCATATATTCTTGAACCTCCAATAATAAATACATCCTTGCTTTGATCGCATGCTTTCAAAGCATCTTCAAAACTTGTAACTACTGTTGCTCTATCGATATTGAGTGATTCATTTTTGGAAATTATAATATTATTTCTACTTTCTAAAACATGTCCAATTGAATCAAATGTTTTCCTGCCCATCACAACATTGTGTGATTGTGTTATTTCTTTAAATCTCTTTAATTCTCCTTTTATGAACCATGGTATTTCACCATTATGGCCTATAACACGATTCTTGCTTAAAGCCGCTATGATTTTAATTGTCATAAATATTATATAGAAACAGGTGCTTTGATATGATCGTATGAATCATATTCAGTTAATTTAATATCCTCATACTGATAAGAAAAGATATTATTCTGTTTATTTATGATCTCTAAGTTGGGTAGTTTTCTTGGTACTCTTTTAAGCTGTAACCTAGCCTGATCAATATGATTAATATATAGATGAGCGTCACCCAGCGTATGAATAAAATCACCTACTTCTAAATCTAATGTTTTAGCAATTATAAAAGTTAAAAGTGCATATGATGCTATGTTAAAGGGAACCCCTAGAAAGACATCAGCGCTTCTCTGATATAACTGACATGACAATTTATTATCAACAACATAGAATTGAAATAGTGCATGACATGGCGGTAATTTCATTTTGTTAAGATCTCCAACATTCCATGCAGAAACAATATGTCTTCTAGAATCTGGATTATTTTTAATTGAGTCCATTAGATTAGAAATCTGATCAATACTCTCTCCGTTTGATGACATCCATGATCTCCACTGAACACCATATACTCTGCCTAAATCTCCATTTTGATCAGCCCATTCATCCCAAATGCTAACACCATTATCA
>CERI01001692.1_pt1 | contig 15050 bp, 15 predicted proteins | sample 350261 | NCBI WGS metagenome assembly CERI01 (sample SAMEA2620979, study PRJEB7988) | marine metagenome | isolation source: saline water (ENVO:00002010), including
CCTTGTTTTAATAAAAGCATTACTCTTATAACCTTCATGCCCCCTGCGGTTGAGCCAGCACAACCACCAATAAAACTAAAAAGTATTAATAACAAAGGAAGAAATCCTACATAATTAAAATAATTCGAGTTAGTGAAGCCAGTAGTTGTAGATATTGATACCGCATAAAATATATTTCTGATTATTTCTTTAACATTCATGTCTTCTGAAATATTAGAAACGTACAATATAGTTAATAATGAAATGAGAAATATTAGGAAAATAAAAAAATAAGCTTCATTATCATTTTTATACCCTGATAAACTTTTATTCTTAAAAGCTAAATAATGCAAACTAAAATTTAAGCAGGCAGCAATCATAAAAAATATTGCTACTAACTCGATCCAATGATTATCATAATAACCAAAACTTTCATTATGAATAGAAAACCCACCTATAGCTATTGTAGAGAAACTATGGCATATAGAATCAAAGATTGGCATGCCTGCGATATAGTAACTTGCCCCACAAACAATTGTCATTGTTAAATATACTATCCAAAGCCATTTAGCGGTTTCAGTTATTCTTGGAGTAATTTTATTTTTTATAGGTCCAGCAACTTCAGCTTTATAAAGTTGCATTCCCCCAACACCTAGCATTGGTAAAACTGCGACTGCTAAAACTATTATGCCAAGACCGCCAAGCCATTGTAAATATTGTCTATAAAACAATATTGATTTTGGAAGGTCATCAATATTGTTTAATATAGTGGCACCAGTTGTTGTTAACCCGGAGATTGATTCAAATATCGCATCTGTAATTGAAATACTCAGAGATTCACTTAGTACCATTGGCAATGAAGCAAAGGTGCTTAATACAAACCAAAACAATACTACTATTATAAAACCGTCTCTTAATTTTAAATCAGTTTTAGCTTGCATGGCAGGAAGCCAAAGCAAAAGTCCAGAAACAAAAATTAATATTAGAGCATAAAAGAAAGACCATGTTTCCCCATCTGAATATATAATACTTACCACAATAGGAGGGATTATCGCCAAACTAAACAGCATTAAAAGTAAGCCAAGTATTCTTATTACAGATTTAATTTGCATTATTTTTACTCAAATAGATCTTCAATTTGTTTAACATCTTTTTTACTAACTAAACATACCAACCTATCATTTTGTTCTAATAAAATATTGGATGTATTAAATATAAAGTCATTATTTCTTATGATGCAACATAGAATTGTATTATTCGGAATATTTATTTGTTCAATATTTTTCCCGAGAATCTTTGAATCTAAATTATCTCTTACTTCTATCTCAAGAAGCTCGACAAATCCATGCATTATGGAGTGAGCTTTTAAGATACTTCCTTTTCTGATGTGGGTTAAAAGAGCCCCCATTGTTAAATCTTCAGGGGATATAGTTATGTCAATTTCCTGTTTTTCCACCAAATCGGAGTAACTTGACTTATTAATAATTGACATTACAGTTTTTGAACCGAGTTTTTTTGCTAACATAGCAGAAAGTATGTTTGCTTCATCATCATTTGTAAGAGCGCAAAAAATATCCATATGCTCAATATTTTCTTCCAGTAAAATATCTTCGTTTGATGAGTCTGCATTAATTATAGTTACGTCATCTAATACTTCAGATAAATATTCAGCTCTATCTTCATTTGCCTCAATCACTTTTACTTGAAAATTACTACTCATACTTTCAGATAAATGTTTGCCAATATTTCCTCCGCCTGCAATCATAATTCTTTTATTATGCTTCACATTATTAAAAATTTTTGCCATGTCTATTATATTTTCTTTTTTACATATAAATAATAATTCGTCTCCGTCTTCCAACAAATCATTATCTTCAATAGAAAATAATTTATCACCTCTAATAAAAGCACATATTTTTGCATTAAATTTTTCACAAGCAGATTGATAATAATTGATTGAATTTTCAAGATTATCTTTTGCTTTATATATTATATTTACAAAGGAATTTTCTTCGTTAGAAAAATTAAATATTTGATGAGCGCCTTGATTTGAAATTAAATTTTTAATGTAATTTGATGCTATTAGATCTGGACTAATTGTAAAATCAATAGGAGTTGACTCATCTGCGAATAAATTTTCATAATTCAAATACTCCAAATCTCTTATTCTAGCAATTTTTTTTTCTACACCAAAGACCGTGTAAGCAACTTGGCAAGCAATCATATTTGTTTCGTCACTTTTTGAGACTGCGACGATCATATCAGCTTTATGAGCTCCTGCAGCTTCAAGTATTCTTGGGTGCGCGCCATTTCCATGAATAGTTTGAAGATCAACCTTATCAGCAATACCTTCTAAGAGATCAGAGCTTTTATCAATTAGCGTGACATCATTACCTTCTTTAACTAAATTTATAGATAATGAGCTCCCAACTTGACCTGCACCTACGATAATAATTTTCATAATAGTTGTGTATTATAGAATAAAATTAATAGATATAATAAATATTTGTTTATTCAAACTTTTTACCTTTTAGGTCAGTTGCATTAATGAAATCTGCAGCACTTACTGCTTTTGAGTTATCTTTTTGTAGCTTTTTAATTATTAATAATCCATTTTTTGTAAAAACTTCAATAAAATTATTTTTTGTAGATTTAATACTACCTGGGATTCCATTAATATCTAGTTCCTTAAAATCGCTTTCATGAATTCTTATTCTTTCACCTGATAATTTTGTTTCTGCTACAGGCCAAGTATTAAAAGCCATAATTTTCTTATGAATTTTTTCTGCATTATTTTCCCAATCAATTATTGCTTCAACTTTTTTTATTTTTTTTGCGTATGTAACCAAATTTTCATCTTGAGGGTGAAGCATGAAATTATCCTCCAAAATAGAATCAAGAGTTAACAATAAACTATCCACTCCAATTTTGATAAATTTCTCGTGCATGCTTAATGATGAATCGTTATTAGTAATCTGTACTGGCTCTTGATAAATAATGTCTCCGGCATCTAGCTTCTCCACCATTTTCATTATGGTAATACCAGATAGTTTATCTCCAGCCTCTATAGATCTTTGAATAGGAGCCGCTCCCCGCCATCTTGGAAGTAATGAGGGATGAACATTTATGCATCCGAAGCGGGGTATAGACATAAATTCTTTTGGTAGAATTAAACCATAAGCAACTACGACTACAATATCGGGTTTAAAATCTTCAAGAGCATCAGTTTCTTTCATAGTAATTTTTTCTGGTTGCCTAATATTAATATTATTAACTTCAGCAGTATCTCTAACAGGACTATGGGTAAATTTTAATCCTCTTCCGGATCTTTTACTGGGCTGGGTGAAAACACAGACAACCTCGTGTTTGGATTTTATAAGAGAAGATAAATAGCTTTCTGCAAACTTTGGTGTTCCAGCAAACACAATTCTTAGTTTATTCATAATTTTTTAAATATTATGTTGCTGATTTATAATTAGGGGCGCTTGCTCTTGAAGCTAAAGCACCTTCTTTTTTTAATTTAGTTATTTTTTTCTCTATTCTGCTTTTTTTTAACTTTGATATATGATCAACAAATAGTTTACCATTAAGATGGTCTATTTCGTGTTGGATACATGTAGATAAAAGACCATTAGCTTCAAACTCAATTAAATCCCCATCAAGATTTAATGATGATACTTTTATATTTTTAGGCCTTGAAACTGTTTCATAAAACCCAGGTACTGACAAACACCCTTCTTCCATTTCATCATTATCTTCTGAAAGAAATAATATTTCTGGATTTATTAGGAAAATTTTTTCATCCTTTTTCTCTGAGACATCAATCACAATAATTCTCTTATGAATATTTACTTGTGTAGCGGCTAAGCCAATGCCTTTTTCTTCATACATGGTAAAAAACATTTGTTCAATAATATCTTTTACGCCCTGATCAACTTTTTTTATTGGCTCTGCTACCTTCCTAAGTCTTTTATCTGGAAAATGCAGTACTTCTAATTTATTCATTATTCTGTTGTACATTGTTAATAATTCTTATAATTATACTATTCTCTATATAATTGTGTAGAAATTAAGAAATTTCTTAATTCTTAGCCACAACTACTTTTGACTAAATACAAACAATGTATTAATGTTGAAAAATATGACGTTATTTTAATGAGATAAAATTTATTTTTTTAATATAAATCAAACACTTAAGGATAAGCCCTATGAAAGAAACCATTTTAGATGTATTAATGTACATGTTTCAAAGCTATGTAGAGGACAATGAGGAAGTGGAGCTAGACAAGGAATCTTTACATAAAAACCTCGCCGAAGCAGGATTTGCCGATCAAAATATTGAGAAAGCATTTGAATGGTTAGAGGGTCTTCCTGGGGTAGATGATAGTACTTTATTAAATAAGCCAACAAAAAATAGCTTTAGACTTTTTAGTGACGCTGAGCACAGAAAAATTGGAGAAGAAGGTTTGAGTTTTTTAATGTTCTTGGAAAGATTAGGAATCTTCCATGGAGAAATTAGAGAACATGTAATTGATAGAATAATGGCATTAGATACTCAAAGCGTAGATTTGAGTCAAATCAGGTGGGTAGTACTGATGATATTATTCAACACACCTGGAAATGAAAGTAATTATACATGGCTACAAAATCTAAATTCAGATAAGGCATTACCTTACATACATTAATTAAATTCAAAAGATATATGAGAGATGTTTAAATTATGAGTGAGAATTTAGTAATTGTTGAGTCTCCAGCAAAATCAAAAACTATTGAAAAATACCTAGGTCAAAATTACCGGGTAATTTCTACGGTTGGTCATTTGAGAAACCTACCATCAAAAAAAGGCATTGATGTAGATAATAACTATCAAATGAATTATGAGCTCATCGATAGAGATCATAACAAGCCTCAACAAATAATTCGCGATATTAAGAGCGCTTTAAAAACCGCAAAAAAACTTTATCTAGCAACTGATCAGGATAGAGAAGGTGAAGTCATAGCATGGCATCTAATTGATATATTAGAGAAAGAGAACTCTTTATCTGGAATAGAAATTGTTCGAATAGTGTTTAATGAAATTACTAAAAAAGCAATTTTAGAATCCATAGCAAATCCAAGAGAATTATCTTATGACTTAATAAATGCGCAATTTGCGAGAAGGTCAATTGATTATCTATTTGGTATGGGAATCTCACCTCTTCTTTGGGGTATAGGAATAAGAAAAGGGTCTGCTGGCAGGGTTCAAAGCCCAGCATTAAAAATGATAGTTGAAAGAGAAGAAGCTATTAGAAAATTTATCCCACAAGAATATTGGACACTAAATGCGAATTTTTTTAAAGATGAAAAACCTTTTGATGGTTTTTTGCATAGCAACAATAATAAGAAATTAGCAAAGTTTGATATCGATAATGAAAAAGATGCTCATAGAATAAAAGCAGAAATAATAAATTCTTCAGATAATGGTTTTGATGTTTTAAAAGTTGTAAAGAAAGAAAGAAAAAGGCAGCCAGCAAAGCCCTTTATCACATCTACACTTCAACAAGAAGCATCAAGGAAATTAAGATTTGCCGCGAGAAGAACCATGGGTATCGCTCAAGAGTTATATACAGGAATAGATTTAGGTGAGGGCCCGATTGGATTAATAACTTACATGAGAACAGACTCAATTAACCTTGCTCAGGAAGCTATAGAAGAAATGAGACAAATCATTCCTAAGCTTTTTGGTGATAAGTCTTTGCCTGAGATGGTAAGAATATACGCTAACACATCAAAAAATGCTCAGGAAGCTCATGAAGCTATTAGACCAACCTCATTTGCAAGAACTCCTGATGATGTCAAAAAGTACTTAAATAAAGATCAGTTTGATCTTTACTCTTTAATTTGGAAGAGAACTATTGCGTCTCAAATGAATGATGCGATATTAGATTCGGTTTCAATTGATTTGGGTATTAGTGAAAAAATTTTTAGGGCAACTGGACAATCTATTAAATATACAGGATTTATGCAGGTTTATTTGGAAGGGACAGATGAAGAGGATACTGATTCAGAGTCAAAAATACTACCATCAATGAATGAAGGTGATAAAGTTAAGCTAGAAAATTTAGAGGCGATCCAACATTTTACTCAACCTCCAGGTAGATATACAGAAGCTAGTTTAATAAAAAATCTAGAGAAGGAAGGTATCGGAAGACCGTCAACATACGCTGCGATTATAGAAACACTTAGGTTTAAAGAATACGTAGAGATAGAAAATAGAACTCTAACGCCAACAGGGAAAGGTGCTTCTGCTTGCGCTTTCTTAGATAAGAATTTTAATGATTTTATTAAATATAGTTATACAGCTGAACTTGAAGAAACTTTAGATAAAATTGCTAGAGGGGAAGTTGAATGGGTACCAACAACCGATTCGTTTTATAGATACTTAACTAAAATGGTTGGGGAGACCGAAAAGCTATCACCAGAAGAAAGAAAGCAGGAACGAGTTTTAGGCTTGGATCCAAAAAGTGGACGAACAGTAAGCGTAAGACACGGTCCCTTTGGACCACATGCAATGATTGGTACAAAAGATGATCCAAAAGAAGCTGGAAAACCAAAGAGTGCGTCGTTAAAAAAAGGACAAGATATAGCATCAATAACATTAGAAGAAGCATTAGATCTTTTTGTGATACCTAGATTATTAGGAGAAACCCCTGATGGTGAACATATAACTGCTTGTTTGGGTAGATTTGGGCCATATTTAAATTATGGTGAAAAGAAAAACTTATCATTAAAAGGTTTGGAAGAAAAAGGCCAAGAACCTTATGACCCTTATACAATAACATTTGAGCAAGCACTTCCCCTAGTTGAACAAAAAAAGATAATTGAGGCCAATAAAGTAATACAAGATTTTGAAGAGAATGATATTCAGGTTCTAAATGGAAGATGGGGACCGTATGTGACTGATGGTAATAAAAATGTAAAGGTTCCAAAAGACCAAGATCCCAAAGAACTGTCGCTCGCTGAATGTCAAGAAATGATAGAGAATGCTCCAGAAAAGCGTGGAAGATTTGGTTCAAAAAAGAAAGTAGTAAAAAAGAAAACTACAAAAAAGAAAGTAGTAAAAAAGAAAGCTACAAAAAAGAAAATAAAAACTAAAAAGAAAGAAGTAAAAAATCCTACTGCCAAAGAATCTTAAATAGCTTTATGTCAAAAATTATAGATCTTAACAATGAAGAAAATCGCATAGAGTTTTCTAATGGTGTAATTAAAGGAGCTATATTTGCATATCCAACCGAAGCTGTTTTTGGTCTAGGTTGTGACATTAGAAATAAGGAATCAATTCTAAAAATATTAGATCTAAAAAAAAGAGATATTTCAAAGGGCTTAATCGTAATATCAGATAATTATGAAAAAGTAAGAAACTTAATAGACGATGATTATTACAAACTTTTTGTAAATAATAACAGCGAATCAATCCCAACTACTTGGCTTTGTCCTTCTAGTAGAATAGTACTGCCTGAAATCACTGGTAATAGTAGAAAAATAGCTATTAGAATAAGCAAACACAAAATTTCTTGCGAAATATGTAAATTATTAAATTTGCCAATTATATCAACTAGTGCAAATATAGCTGGAGACGACCCTATAATTAAATTTGAAATAATAGATAATTATTTTGACAATAAAATTGATTATATAGTGCAAGGGGAAATTGGTGATAGCAATAAACCTTCAAGAATTATAGATCTGCTAACAAAAAAAGTTTTGAGGGAAGGAGGTTGAGTGCAGAAAATTAATAAAGATCAAGTAGTAGAAGTTAGAAATTTTTTATTAGAATTACAGAACAATATTATCTCTATGATATGTAGTTATGATAATTCTGAGTTTAATAAAGATAATTGGTCTCGCGATGAAGGCGGGGGTGGTATAACTTGTGTATTACAGAACGGAAATGTATTTGATAAGGTTGGAGTAAACTTTTCTGACATTTTTGGAGATCATCTGCCATCTGCAGCAACAAATCTTAGGCCAGAATTACAAGGAAGAAACTTTCAGGCTATGGGTGTTTCAGTAGTTTGTCACCCAAAAAACCCAAATGTTCCAACAGCTCATTTAAATGTAAGACTATTTATAGCATACAGTGAGAATCTCCCACCAATTTGGTGGTTTGGTGGTGGATTTGATATGACCCCATATTATGGTTACGAAGAAGACGCAGTACATTGGCATCAAACTGCTAAGGACCTATGCGCTCCTTATGGCGAAAAAATTTATAATCAATACAAAAAAAATTGTGATGATTACTTTTTTATAAAGCATAGAAATGAGCCTAGAGGCATCGGCGGAATTTTTTTTGATGATTTAAATATATGGGAATTTCAAAAATGTTTTAATTTTATTCAATCAGTAGGGAATGGATTTATTGATGCTTATCAGCCTATTGTAGAAAAGCGTATACATGAGACATATACTGATACACAAAAAGATTTTCAAATTTTTCGAAGAGGTAGATATGTTGAATTTAATCTTGTATACGACAGAGGCACACTATTTGGTTTGCAGTCAAATGGAAGAACAGAATCAATTCTAATGTCAATGCCGCCATTGGTAAAGTGGGAGTATAAGCATAAAGTTGAAGAGGGTAGTGCAGAGGAAAAATTATATAGTAACTTTCTAGTAGCTAAAAAATGGGTTTAATTATTTACTAGAATTTGGGAAAAACAATTGTTGCCCCATTATTTTATATTTAGAAATTAACTTTTGTCCTTCGTCACTAATAAGCCAATTTGATAAATTATTTGCTAGCTCATATTTTACATGAGGATGTTTCTCTGGATTTATAACAATAACACTATACTGGTTATGTAACGGAGGTACTCCTGAAAATAAAACTCCTAAATCTTGTTTATTATTAAAACTTAACCATGTTCCGCGATCGGTAATGGTATATGCATCCATACTGGCAGCCATATTAAGGGTAGCCCCCATACCTCTACCTGCATCTATATAGTATTTTTGATCGAGTTTACTTGTTTCAATTTGTGCACTTTTCCATAACGAGACCTCTTTTTTATGAGTACCACTATTATCCCCTCTAGTTAAAAAAGGAAGATTTTTAATTTTTATAGTATTAAAAACATCTTTTATACTATTTTTTGCTTTTAGGTTTTCTGGATCACTTTTTGGTCCAATAATAATAAAGTCATTATACATAAATTCTTTTCTTTCTACGCCATAACCTTTTAATATAAAATCTTTCTCATCTTCTTCTGAATGAACTATTAATAAATCGCCATCGCCATTTTTTGCATTTTTAATAGCTTGCCCAGTTCCTACAGCAACAACTCTAACGTCAATACCAGTTTTTTTTTCGTAAATTGGAAGTAAGAAATCGTAGAGCCCAGAGTCAGATGTCGAAGTTGTAGATTGCACTACTAGAAATTCTGAGGCATTAGTAAAGTTTGAAATTGCGAATAAAAATATAATTTTTTTTAACATAATTTAGCTGGTTTAGTTAAGTATTTAGATTATTTGATAAAAAAAGTAATTTTATCTGTTATCAAGGGAATTTTGTGAGGAGTATGACTATAATCAGCAAACAAAAGCTGAATTGTATATTCGCCAGGATCTAAATTCAAAGATGTAGATGTTTGCCCTTTACCAAAGTGTATAATATTTTCAGTCATAGGTAACGGTAATTCTAAATCAGGAAGTTTATCTAGATTTATTAATAAGTGGTGATGACCGCTATTTTTTTCTTTTACACCAGCTTTACGAACTTTCATATTCTTTACAATAAATTTTAATTCAATAGGTGACGAGTATGTTTTGCCATTACTTATTCCTTCTAATTTAATTGAAGGATTTTTGTGATGCCCACTATGTGATAAATTTAAAAAAGATAATAAAATGGTGATGAAAAAAATTTTTTTAAAATTAGTCATGTTTTCCTCTAATCAATATTCTAATATTAATTATAAATAATATTAAGAACAAAATAAATGTGTACATTGGTATGGAGAGCCCAAATAATTCCCATTTAATATCATTGCACGGTGTTGGATTATCAAAAATATTCATAATTGCTTCTAAGATTGGCAATGTTGAAATATAGTAAAAAAAATCTCCACCACAGCCAAAACCATCCATAGATCCTTTATCATAAAATTTCTGAAGCCATATATGCCTTACAGTACTGATAATTCCAATTAAACAAAGAATTAAATTAAAATAGGCTAATGTTTTAAAAAAATACTTTCTTTTAGTGATTAAAGAAATTGTAAATATTATCGCAATACCAAAAAGTAAAAATCTGTCCAAAACGCACAGTGTGCAAGCTGCTAATTCTTTAATTAAATCAAAGTATATATATGCTGTTAGAAGAGATAGAATGCATAAAATTAAGCCAACCGATTCTAATTTGATTAGTTTGAACATATCTATATTATAGGCTTATAAATAAATAATTACAGCTTAAAAGCTATGAGCAAGAGTTACCCAAATATCAGAATGAGAAGAAATAGGTCTTCTGAATTCATTCGAAATTTAATACGTGAAACTTCATTTTCTACTAATGATTTAATATACCCAGTTTTTATTTTACCTGGTAAAAATAAAGAGGAATCTATAGAGTCAATGCCAGGAAAGAAAAGATACTCTGTAGATAAACTTATTCCTTTATTAGGAAGCCTTCATAAAAAAGGTCTTAATGCTATAGCAATTTTTCCAGTTGTTGAAAAAGAAAAAAAATCTCACGATGCAAAAGAAGCATTTAATACTAAAGGATTAGTTCAGACTGCAGTAAAAATAATCAAAAAAGAATATCCAGATTTAGGTGTAATAACTGACGTAGCTTTGGATCCATTTACTATAAGTGGGCATGATGGGTTAGTAGATAAGAACGGTTATGTATTAAATGATAAAACTGTAAGTGTTTTAACTAAACAAGCATTATCACACGCAGAAGCAGGTGCTGATATTGTTGCGCCATCTGATATGATGGATGGAAGAATCTTAGAAATTAGAACAATACTAGAAAAAAATAAATTTTATAATACAAAGATTTTATCCTATGCTGCAAAATATGCTTCAAACTTATACGGACCTTTTAGAAATGCTGTTGACTCTTCAGATAATTTAAAAAACTCTTCTAAAGAAACCTACCAAATGGATTTTGCTAATGTTGCGGAAGCGTCTCTAGAAATTAGTCTGGATATTAATGAAGGTGCAGATATGGTAATTATAAAGCCAGGCTTGCCTTACTTGGATATAGTTACAAAAATAAAAAATAAATTTTCAATACCTATATTTTCTTATCATGTAAGCGGTGAATATTCTATGATAAAAAGTGCAGCTCAAAAAAACTATATAGATGAAAAAGCAACTGTTTTGGAAGCGATGTATTGTTTTAAAAGAGCAGGCTGTAATGCTGTACTTACATACTATACTCCTGAGATCATAAAATGGCTGGGTGAGAAATAATGAAAAAATATGCTGTCTTTGGCAACCCAATAAAGCATAGCATGTCACCTTTTATACATTCTTATTTTGCCAAAAGTTTAAATATAGAATTGAGTTATGAGCCAATTTTAGGGTCTTTAGATAAATTTCAAACCGAAGCTGAAAAATTTCTTAAAAATGGAGGCTTGGGATTTAATATTACACTTCCGTTTAAGCAAGATGCATTTAATTTTGCAGAAATTAAGTCTGATATTGCAATGATTACTGGATCAGTAAATACGATTTCATTAAAGGGCGGCGTTATACATGGTGATAATACCGACGGATCAGGCTTTACTAAAGACTTAAAAAATAATATTAAATACGAGGTTGCGAATAAAAAAATTCTTATACTAGGCGCTGGTGGTGCAGCAATGGGAGTTATTCCAAATGTTTTATCTGAAGAACCATCAGAATTGAAAATTTGCAACAGAACTTTTAGTAAAGCCCAAATTCTCAGTAAAAAATTTTCAAGTTTTGGTGATGTTGATGCTATTACTATAGATAGTCAAAAAAAATTACAATTTGATTTAATTATTAATGCTACTTCGATAGGAATTAATAACTTAAAGTTTGATTTGCCAAATAATTTTTTTAAAAAAGAAACGGTTTGTTATGATATGTCTTACGGCAAAGCTGCTAATAGTTTTATGAACTGGGCAAAAAAAAATAATTTAAAATTTTATAATGGTTTAGGTATGCTTTTAGAGCAGGCAGCTGATTCATTTTATATATGGGAGCAAAAAAGGCCTTTGATTACAGACGAACTAAGAAGTATATTAAATAAACAACTATGACCCATATTTTTCTTTATAATTAATTATACTATCTTTAAATTCTTCAAATTCTTGAGTTTTACTCACATACTCTATGACGTCAGAAATGCTTATTAAGCTATAAACCTGAATCCCATAATCTCTTTTAAGTTCATTTGAAGCAGAAATACTATCACTACCTTTTTCTTGCCTATCAAGTAAAACTAATAACGCATCTGTTTTAATATTATATTTTTCTAGTTTACGCAAAGTATTTTTTATTGCGGTTCCAGCTGTAATCACATCGTCCACAATTAATGTATTACCATTTTTAAAGGATCCAACAATATCACCTTTTTCACCATGCAATTTTTGATCTTTTCTATCATATATAAAATTTGTTTCTAAACCATCAAGTGATGCAAGTTGGGAAGATAATGCTGCTGCCAAAGGAATTCCTTTATATGCAGGACCAAAAATATTTTCAAATTTTAAATTTTCTTCTTTTATTAATTTTAAAAATAAATTACTGATAATTGAAAGAGAGAGTCCGTCTGCAAAGACCCCGCTATTAAAAAAGTATGGACTTATACGCTCTGATTTCAGTTTAAAACTACCAAACTTAAGTGCATTTTTATTTATTGCTAGTTCTATAAATTCTTTCTTATAATTCATTGTGTTTTATCAAAGTTATAATAGACTAGGATATATTATATATTAAAAAGACCAATTATATGAAAATAGTATCTTGTAATCTTAATGGTATACGCAGTGCTCATAGAAAAGGATTTTTTGATTGGTATAAAAAGCAAAGGTCGGACGTACTTTGTATTCAAGAGCTAAAAGCCCAAGAAGATCAAATAGACACCAGTTCAATGTTCTCAAAAAATACATTTTCATACTTTAAATGTGCTGAAAAAAAAGGATATAGCGGGGTATCAATTCACTCAAAAATTAAGCCAGACAAAGTTATATATGAATATGGTGATAATGAATTTGACAACGAAGGAAGATATATTGAAGCTCAGTTTGGAGATTTATCTATAATTTCACTGTATGCTCCATCTGGATCATCAGGAGAATCTAGACAAGAAGCAAAATTTAGATTTTTGAAGTCCTTTAAAAAACATTTATCAAAAATTTTAAAATCAAAAAGAAAGTATATTATATGTGGAGATTGGAATATTGCGCATAAGGAAGTTGATTTAAAAAATTGGAAAGGAAATAAAAAGAACTCAGGTTTTCTTCCTGAGGAAAGAGCGTGGTTAGATGATTTATTTAAAAATGATAATTATGTAGATGCTTTCAGAGAGCTTAATAAAAAAAGTGATGAGTATACATGGTGGTCAAATAGAGGCAATGCTAGAGAAAATAATGTTGGATGGCGAATAGATTATCAAATAGTATCTGGAAATCTAAAAAATCATATAAAAAAACAGGCTGTGTATAGAGATGATTTTTTTTCAGACCATGCCCCCTTAATTTTTACTTATAAAATATAATGAAAGATTTTTTTAATAAAGAAGCCTGGATTAATATTTTTTCACATTTAAAAAATAAGAAATTATTGACAATGTTTTTACTGGGTTTTTCTGCAGGACTGCCTTTATTATTAGTTTTTACAACATTATCTGCATGGCTTAGAGATGAAAACATAGTAAGATCTACCATAGGATTTTTTGGATGGGTTACAATTTTTTACGGCTTAAAGTTTTTGTGGGCTCCATTAATAGATAGTATTAAATTACCATTAATACATAATGTCTTGGGGAAAAGAAGAAGTTGGCTTTTGCTCACTCAACTTTTAATTTGCTTATTTCTTTATTTGCTTGCAACAATATCACCAACCGGCGATAGTTTGGTTGCATTTGCAATATGCGCATTATTTGTATCTTTTTTCTCAGCATCTCAAGACATAGTGGTTGATGCATACAGAATTGAGATCGCCCCAATAGAATTGCAAGGTATATTAACTGCTGGATACCAATTTGGTTATAGAGTTGCTATTTTAGTATCTGGAGCTGGCGCATTGTACATAGCAGATAGCTATACATGGGAAATATCTTATAAAATTATGTCGTCTTTAATGCTAATTGGAATTATAACGACATTAATGTCTTCAGAGCCTGATGAACATAGGTTAAAAGTTGATAATTCAAGTAATCTAATAGCAGCAGTATTTTGGGCGCCTATTAGAGATTTCTTTTCAAGGTATAAAAATGCAATCTTGATATTAATTTTCATTGGTGTTTATAGATTAAGTGATTTATCAATGGCAGTTATGGCAAATCCATTTTATTTAGATATTGGTTTTACTCTAAGTGAAATTGCAACAGTTACAAAAGTTTTTGGAATAGCAATGACATTAATTGGTGCATTTATTGGAGGGATAATTATTTTGAGATACGGCGTTAGCAAGCCCTTATTTTATGGGTCAATAATGATAGCCTCAACAACTTTAATGTTTGTTGTCCAATCTATTTTTGGTAATGATATGAATTTATTTATATTAACCATTGCTTTAGATAATTTCACTGGAGGATTCGCTGGAACTGTTTTTATAGCTTATTTATCAAGTTTGACAGATCCAAAGTATACAGCGACACAATATGCGCTCTTTAGTTCATTAATGCTAGTTCCAGGGAAATTTTTATCTGGGTTTTCAGGGTTAGTAGTAGATAGTTTTGGATATTTAGAGTTATTTTTAATCTCTGCTTCTTTAGGAATACCTGCAATTATAATATCTTATTACTTAAATAATAAAAATATCAAGGCCTAATAAGAATTTGTGTACCCTCTTCAGTTAGATCCCAAAGTTCTTTCATATCAGAATTATTT
>CERI01037277.1_pt1 | contig 15050 bp, 15 predicted proteins | sample 350261 | NCBI WGS metagenome assembly CERI01 (sample SAMEA2620979, study PRJEB7988) | marine metagenome | isolation source: saline water (ENVO:00002010), including
ATAGTTATATAATTTGCCTGAGAAGTATCATAATTTTTGTCAGTACCTCTATAATGTATTCCGAGTGTATTGTCAGTTATATTTAATTTATTTACTTCGTTTATGATATAGTCATTAAATTTAAAATATTTATTAAAAATATTATTACAAATTTTCCAACTATTTTCATCATAAGGTAATCTAGCTTTAGTATTTAATTTAATACTATGTATTGATAACTTTTTATAGGAATAGTCATATTCTTCTATTTTTTTAATATTAATAAAAGTTGGAATAAGATTATGAGTATTTAGTGTATTTAATTCAAAAATTATTTTTGTATCATCATTAATTAAATTATTATATTCAAAATAATATAACACTTCAATTAACCATACTAAAGATTGACCAAATATACCTTCTGTAAAATCATTATTATTTGAATATAAAAATAAATTATCAAACATTATATTTTTAAATTATTAAACATTTATATAATTTTTATAAACTAGGAGAATATACACCTTGTGCAGTTAATATACCTGTTATAAAACCTACAAATATACAAGTAATAATCCAACCGAATAATGATTTATATATTATTTTTTTATTTATACCAGATACATTATTTTTCCACGATGATTCTAATAATCCTACACCACAAGTTGCACCTATTTGACAATGAGTGGTTGATAATGGTATTTTAAATCTACTTCCTAATATTGTAACAAGAGCAGCACTTAATTCAATAATAGCACCTCTTGATGGTGTAATTTTACATAATTTAATTCCAATTGCTTCAATAATTTTATAACCATATAATAATAATCCAATAGATATACCAATGCCTCCTAAACCTAATATCCAATAAGCATTATTATCCATTACATTATCTTTTCTTACATCATTTTCTATATAAATAGTTAATATTGCAGCAAATGGTCCGATTGCATTTGCAACATCATTTGCACCATGACTAAATGCTGCACATGTTGCAGAAAATATTTGTAAATATTTGAAATATTCCTCCGTTCTTATATCAAATTTTTCCGCATTATTGTGAATAATATTAACAAGTATATCTTGACTATTATCTATATGTTTATTATTAGTATCATATGATATTATAATATCATCACTTGTAGTAAGTATACATGTATTATCGTCATATATAATTGTTTTAGTATTATTACTATTATATGTTATAGATGTAATATTCTTTTTATTTCTATTATTATCTACATTTATTTCATAAACTTCATTAACTACATTAACTACATTAACTACATTATTCTTAAATTTATCATTAATATAATTATATAATCTAGGTAATATTGGTATTATAGCAAATGATGATAATAATCCCATTCCAAATGATATTGGTAATACAATTTCTAATGGTGTTTTATGTAGACCAATACCTTTAGCACCTTTATAAACAATAAAGAATGTATTAAGTAGTATTGTAATACCAACTAAAATTGGAAATCCGTAATAAATATATTTATCTTCGTATTTTTTTCGTAATATTAATTTTCTTACTATTATAAATGTTGTAGATGATATTGCACCAGATAATAATGGTGATATAATCCAAGAAATAACCATACCGGATACACCACCAATAAAAGGAAAATCGTTTAATGGTTTATACCAAATAACACAATTCGGTCCTTTAATAGCAATTGTCATACCAATCATACCACCGATACAAGAATGTGTTGTTGATACGGGCATTTCAAAATAAGATGCTGTAAATAACCATATTGCAACAGAAAAACATACCCACATACTACCATACATTAAAGTATAAGGGTCATCTTGAAAACATTCATAATCAGCAATACCTTTTCTAATAGTTTCAGATACATGTGAACCCATCAAAATAGCCCCAGATGTTTCAAATATACATGCTAAAATAACTGCTTGTTTTATAGTCAATGATTTAGCACCTATCGATGTTGCAAAAGAATTAGCAACATCGTTGGCACCAATACCCATTGATGCTATAAATGAAAAAAACCCACCGGTAATTACTATCCATAAATAATTATTCATTATTTAATAACTTATAGTTTTATATTTATATCCTTAAAAAAAAGTACATATCTTTATTTATTTTTATTTTTTAAATTTATTTTTATTTTTTAATATTTTTTATTGATATGTACTTTTTTTTAATAATTATAATAAATATATCTTTTACTTTTTAACAAAAAACTTTGATATATCTTTGTATGCCTTTTGTTTTTCTCTATCAATTTTCTGTTCTTTTTCAAAATTTTTATTTTTAATAGGTGCAAGTGGAATAAAAGGGGAGGGTCCAATACCATTAATAGCACAATGTGTATTTTCGTATTTTCTAACCATTGAATTGTAGTTAAAATCAAAATGTTTAAATCATTTTTTATAAGTTTTTGATATAACAAATATATTTATATGTTTATTATTAGAAAAAAATAAATTTAATTAATTAATAAATATAAATTCATTAATAAAATTAATATTAATAATACAAATAATATATACATATATTGAGTTTTTTGTAATAAATTATTAACATCATATTCTTGTTTGTATTTTTTTAAGAAATTACTAAAATCAGTAATATTATTATAAGTATATAAAATATTTATTAATAAAATCGATAAAGCAATTAATTTTATCATTACTCTAAAATGATTTGTTTCATATAATTGTGTTTGAGTACTTGCTAATAAAGCACAAACAAGTCCTGTTGCTGTAAATGTAGTACGATTAATACTTTCAAAAATACCTTCTTTAGTTAATATTAATTTATATATATCACTCATTTCTTCTCTATATTAATATAATAATAAATTTTTTAAAAATAAGTATTTTAGTATTATTTGATAAATAAAAAATGAAAATTATATTATTTTTATTTATAAAATGTTTAGATTTTTAATAAAACCATTTAAAAGATGGGCATTTAATAGAGCAAATAGATATACAAAAAAATATATAAATATATATAATAGAAAATATATAACAAAATATTTAAAAAAAATAAATAAAATAGCAATAAAAAAAAACAATATTTTACAAATTGAATTAATAAATAAATTAAATAATGAAGAATTATTAAATATTATCGTAAAATATAAAAATACTGATTTAAATGATATGTTAAAATTAATAAATAATTATTTAATTAATAATACAAATATATTAGATATTTACGATTATAGATTAATATATAATTTTTCAGATTATATTATTCAATTAAAAATTATTAATGAAAAAGATGTTGGTTTAGATCATTCAAAAGTTAGAGAATATTGGTTAAAAAGAGGGCCTAGAATTCTTATATCATCAATTATTTTATTATTATCTAATTATATTTTATATATATATTTAAAAGAAATTGATACCAAAACCAATATATATCTAATTATAATAAATATAGTTGCATTATTTTTATCTATTTATATGTTATATTATAGATTACCTGATAGTATTGAATCTGCTGTTGCAAGGACATCACATGATTATTATGTCAAGGTAAAAAAAAAATTACTAATTAATTCTTAGAAAATAATATAATAATGTAAGTAAAGATATTCTTATAAAAATCCATAATATTTTTTCACGAAATATTTAATTTTTTATCATCTTTATTCATGACTTATACTAAATAAAAATATATAAATAAAATTTAATAATAAATATTAAATGATTAAAAAACTTTTATTTATTTTATTATCAATAAATATATTTAGTGATGTATTTGCATTTAATATTATGAATTTAGTAAATAAAACAAATAAATGGAAAATAAAAATTGACAATACTTCAAATCAAGTATATTATGATTGGTTAAATAAAGAATGGTATGGTAATAATTTTAATATTATATCAGAAGGAGATATTGATGGAAAAAATTCAATAAGAAGTATTAAAAATATTAATCAAATAATAACAAATGTAAATTATCCATATAAAATTGAGTATAAAGAATATATTATGCCCTTAATGGATTCAAATAAAGGTTCAATTAATTTTAAAAATAAAAATAATTATACTGAAGTAATATGGGCGTTAGATTATAAAGCATTACCATTAATGGAAGAAATTACATATAAAATGTATAATAGAGTAATTGAAAATAGTTTAAAAAAATTAAAAACTTACAGTGAAAGAACTAAATATCAAAAGATACATTAATATATACCATTTTTAATGAGTTTTATTAGTTTATTATGACTACCCGCATTATCTAAAACAATCAGATTATTTTTATAATTATTAAATACATTATCTTTCAAAAAATCTACAAATCTTTCTTTATTCATACCACCTTTTTCATATAATTTATATCCTATACATTTTGAATTATTTATCGCTACTAATAATGTAAATTTTTTGAATACATTATTATCATCCGTTTTTATAATGCATCTTTTACCTAACTTACATTTACTATATTCTAACATCATAGCGGGTTTAATATAAGTTTCATCTAAACAAATAATTTTATCTAATGGATATTTTCTAATTTCATTATAAAAATTATCAAGTTCTTTCTTTTTGTCCGTTTCAATACCATATCTTGTTTTAGGAAAATGTTGGTGTTTTGTTCGTTTCCTTGTAATGTTATTGTCTCGTAATACAATACCTAAATGTTGTGGTGTAATATTAAATTCAGGATATTTTAACAATATTAACTTTTTCAATTCAATCATAGTGATTTGTTCATTATTGCTTAACATTTTAATAGCATATACGAGATGTTCCTTTGTTATTTTATATGATATGTTAGTTCTATTATGTCTTTTTAATTCTTTATCCTTCTTATATCTTTCAATCCATCTTGCTAATGATTGTTTTTTACAACCAAAAAATATTACAAACATAATCTAAACTATTAGATTATGTTTGTAATATTTAACTGCAGATAATTTATAATCTTCTGTTTTATGCTTCATTATAATTATATAATAAAAATAAATAAAGTTTTGTCTCATTTTAAATCTTCAAGGGTGTAAAGTATTATCAAATAATTGACTTAATTCTTTGTTATATTTTTGTAATATATATAAATATTTTTTCCCATTTATATTTAAAAATTGATATTTTATTATAAATCAATATAATAAATAATATGGATATTATTACAAATAATATGAAAACTTTTAATTTAATCTCAAAAAACATTTGTATATTTTGTCAAAAAAAATATATAATCGAATATGATTATCAACATAGTGATAAATTATGTATAATATGTTATAATAATTATAAAGAATTCATGCTCGATGATAATGAAGATTATACAGAAATAATATAATTATGTTAATGATAATTCAATTATTTCATCAAAGTTTTTACTAGAATCAATATTATCTATATTACCAGAAATTACATAAATCTCAATATCATTATGATGAAATAATAATTTAATACAAAAAAATTCATTATTTTCATTATTATTTAGAATAATAGCATCTTTTATAATTATATAATTATCATATAAAAGTTCAATATCATATTTTTTAATAATATCATTTAAATATTTAATATATTTTAGGCATATTTTATTTTCAATAGATTGATTACCATATAGTTGAAAAATATTATTTATATCTATATCATTTAATATATCAATATAATCAAGTTTAGTTACATTAATATTTCTTTTAGTATTATTAACTGAAAAATTATGAAATAATTTTCTCATATTATAAAAATAACTATAATATTTATATATTTTTAGAAATACCATTGATTTAAATGATTATTATAAATTGTATTACTTTTTTCTTGTTTATTTTTTTTTGTATTTAGATATAAAATATGTTTTGCAAAATTGATATGAGCATTTTTATTATTATACAATTTACATGGTTCTCCATATTGTAAACAATGACAAGGATAAATTTTGCAATCACAATAAAATTTATAATTTTTCATTATATCAATTAAATTTTTTAATTCTGTTTTTTCAGTTTTTTTTACATATGTTGAATAATTTCTAAATAGATTTTTAAGCATATTTAATATATTATTATATTATTATATTATATCATTTTTTATTTACATATTTTATATGATTTCCTATGCCATTCAGTTATTCCATAATTTTTAATAGCATCTAAATGTTTTTTTGTCCCATAACCATGATTGTTTAATAAATCATATTTTTCTAATTCATTATATTTATTTACTAATTCATGTATATTATCATTATGTTGTTCTTTTGCTAAAATAGAAGCTGCAGCAATACTAGTATAAATAGAATCTCCTTTATTAATACATTCATGTGTTATAAATTCTGAATCTTCACCTGGAGGAATAAATGTTTTAAAATACGGACCATCAATAAATAATTTTTGAAATTTATATTTTTTATAAGCAATATCTGCTGCTCTATGCATTGCTTTCATAGTAGCATTTAATATATTTATAGAATCAATTTCATCTTTTGTTGCAATACCTATTCCATAAGTTAATGCATTTTCTTTAATATATATAGCTAATTCTTTTCTTTTTTTTTTTGTTAATTTTTTGGAATCTTTAATTTGTTTATAAATATTTATTTCATTTTCTGTTTGTGGTTTTTTTAAAACAACACATGCAGCAACTACATCACCAATTAAACCTCCTCTATTAGATTCATCAATACCTGCTTCAAAATTATTTGTAGGATATATATATTCGGACATATTTATGTATTTAAAATATAAAAATCATTATTTTTTTTAACAAGAAAACACATATTTGATAGGATTTGTAGATTTGTTTGATGAGCTATTTATTGCACTATCTACAATAAATATTTGTACTAAATCAAATAAGGTTTTAAAGATAACTGCCCCAATTACCCCTCCAGCCAGAGCAAATACGAAATAAAAAACCATATCATTTTTTGACCCTATAACTGCAAGTGTTCTCATAAATTGATCATAGAAAAATTCACCTTTTAATGCTACTTTATGTATTTCCATAATAATCCCTTTTGAATTAGGTGCTTTATATGCCAAAGCTTGAAAAGTTCCAATAAAAACTGATAATATCCAAATAAATCCAAAAATAGCATAGTTAATAACATTTGCAAAACTTGGCCAAACAAGTATTATTAGCAAATATGACATAAATATAAATATTATAATTACAACTATAACAAAAAAACAGTTAAACATATTTATCAAAAATGATGTAAAACTATTATCAATCATATCTACATTTATTTTATCTACACATAATTCAATATCAGAAGGTTTACAGTCCTCTTTTTTAGTTATAACAGTATTGTTATAATTATAAAATTTAATATCGCATTTTTTTAACTCAGTCATATTATTTGGTATTTCATCATCTGCTCCATTATCAGCATATACAAGTTGATAATCTTTGATTTTTGAAGATTTAATACTAAGTAGAGTAGAATTTTCCATATTATTAAATGGATTATTTGTATCAATTGATTTTAATACTTGTGAATTTGTAATTCGTGGAAAATTAATTCTATTAAATACACTATTGTTATCATTAAACTTGAAAATTTTTTGCATTATATATTCGTTATATTCTTTTTGTTTTTTGTATAAAATATCTTTAGGATTTTGATATCCAAAACATAACATACAAGATGATTGTAATAATAATAATATTTTATTAAATTCCCAAGAATTAATATCAAAACCATTAATTGATTGTAGTTGTTTTTTCCATAAATAAAAATCAGATTTTAAACTAATATCAGTTAAATATTTATATAATTTTGTTGCAATTTCATATGCTTTTTTTATATATTTTTCATTATTATAATATTTTTTTGGTTCATTATTTAATTTACTTAAATTATCATGTGGTGGTATTATATTTAAATGTGATATTGGTTCTGTTATTAATTGTTTTATTGGCATTTGCATTGTAATTTTTAAATCATCTATTATATTATCTAATGTTAAATCATTTTCAGTAATTTGTTTTAATACATTATTATCAATTTCATAATCATATTGTTTATTAGGATTTTCATTATATTTATCTACAATGGATTTAATATTACTTAATTCATAATTATATAAATCTATTAAATCATTTTTTGTTGAACCGAATAAAAATATAATAGCATATGGTGTAAATAATAATGTATTTTTTAATCTACCATTATCAATTAAATCTCTATTTATACATTTATTTTTGTTTTCTCCAACATATGCACTTAAATTTTGAGTATCAGAAGTTAATATTGAACCAAATTTACAAGGTTTGAAACATTTATTTCCACCACCACTATCAATTTCAACAGCATATTTATTACCATTGTGATAATCTGGTATTGTAAACCAGTCATACCATCTTTCACTACATAATATATTATATTCATCTTCAGTTGAATCAGGATGTCTTAAATCTTTAATTGCTGTAAATGAATCTGGTTTTGTTAACTTGAGAATACCTGTATTTTCGTCTTTTTCTATCTTATTTGGAGGTAATACAATATCTTTATTTATAATACATTCATTAGCATCATTCTTAGTTAACCATATATTTTTTTTATCTAATGCGCAATTAAAATAATATTTATCATCTACTTTATTACATAAACTATATTCATAATCATCATCATTTATATATTTATTAATTTTATTTTGATCTGTTTTTGAAATAATACTTGTATCAAATTTACCATCTTTTGTAATTTTGTAGTTATTGGGTCCTGCAATTTCATATGTACATTTTTCACCATCATATACAGTAGGGGGGATATCCACCTCCTCCTCATCATCATTATTATATGTTGTATCTTGATTATAAACAGTCATAACTCTATTAATATAATTTAATAAATAAATATCAATTAAATTACTGTGAATACATACGAGCATTCACAGCCTTTGCTTGACAATAACCTTCTTCTCCTTCTTGATATAAGTTTGTTTTTTCATTATTAGTAAATATAGTATCGCAATCTAATACCCATTGACTATTGCTTTTCTTCCAAGGGAAGATAATTTTAGAAGTATCATTTAATGAATAATCATCGGGATTGTTGTTGTCTTTATAATTTTTAATTGATTCTGGAAGTTTATCCATATCAGTATCTTTATAATCTAAATATGGTAGTTCCCATTCAATATTTTTTGGTTTTAATAAACTGATTGAATAACAATCCTCTTGTGTGTTTGGTGAAGAAAAATGTTTATTTGCAACATTTGAATCAATTAATTTATAATTTATAAAAGTTATACTGTCATCTCTTTGATTAGTATTTGGAGTTCGATCTGTTTTGAAATTATCATTATTTAATAATTTTAAATTTTTTCGTAATGCATAAATTGGATTTTGAACTCTTAATAAATTAAGAGTATCGGGGATATTTAAAGCAGTATTTATACTATTCACATTTCTTTGTAAAGAATATTTAATTGGATTTTTTAGAAAACCATTCCAATCCCATTCAGGATTAGTACCACAACTACCATAATTATTACTACAAGATTCTTTAGCATCTTCCTCTGCAGAGTCTTTTGTTACATATTTACCATCATTGTCGGTTACTTTGAATTTACCACCTCTTAATAACCATGCAATTAACATAATTAATACAAATACACATATAATTGCACATAGTGCCCATATTAATGGTTGTATTGCTATTAAAAATTTAATTATTAGTAAAAGAATCCATCTTACTATACTCATAAAACGATCAATACAATATTTAAAAGATGTAGATATTCCTTGAACCATTTCCCATGATCTTTTTCTACTTTCTTTAGCACTTTCATTCCATCTAACATCTAATATTTTTTTTTTTTTCATCAAGAATACGTTGTTCTTCTTCAACATATTTTCCTTGTGCTTCTATTTTAGTACTTACATCGTCAATTTTTTGCTTTACTTTATCGATATGTGTTGTAAATTTATCAGATAATTTTTTTTCCATATGAGGATCTCTAGGAAGTATTTGTAATTCATTAGGATAAGGCGGACCTGGTCCTGCACTATTTGGTTTAATTTTTTCTAATTCCTCCATTTGTTGTTGAGATTTTTCATATGATTTTTCTACACTTTCATATGCTTTTTTTCCTTTTTTACCCACGACATTTATTCCACTCTTTCCTTTTTTACCCATAACAGTAGCACGTTCCTTCATAGCGGTTGCTCCTTTAGCCATATTTTTTTTTGATCCTTTTGTAGTGATTCCTTTTCCAAGACGACCCTTTCTTTTCATTGCAGTTTTAGCCATATTTTTAGCCATGTTAGAACTTGCTAATTTTCTTGCAGCATACATTGCAATAGGAACTACCCCACCAGTTTGTTGATTATCAAGTATTTTTGATAGTACTCCCCCGCCAGTTTGTTGATTATCAAGTATTTTTGATAGTACTCCCCCTCCAGTTTGTTGATTATCAATTATATTTGATATTTTTTTTTCAAGAATTCTCTCTGTATTTAGTTTGGATTCAATTAAATTAAAATAATCAGTCTTCATTTACTATTTATTGATATAATTAATTCGGTATATTTTTAACATATATAATGTTAATATTATTATATATGAAAAATTTATTATTAATAATAATACTATTTATTATAGTATATTCAAGTTTATATTTCATATTTAAGGAAGAAATAATAATACAACAAATAAAAAAGAATAATATAACTTTAGATATTTTAATAAGTAAGCAACCTATTCTAATTGAAGATAAATTAACAAAAAAAGAAATTGAAAATTTATTTAAATATAATATAATAGAATATCCACAAATATACGACAATATATGGAATAGAAATCAATATAAATATATTTTAATACATGCTTTAAATGATACAAATGTATTTATTTCAAATCCAAAAAAAATAAAAATTGAAATTCCATTAGAAAATGATATTGTTATTGATATTCAATTAAAAAGAAATCAAATATTAATATTATCTTTTAAATGGTACTATTCATTAATAAATAAAGAAGATATTAAAATATACGGAATACATGATTATATAACTTATGGTTTAAATTTTATTTTTTAGATTTTTTCTTAATGATTTTTGTAACAAGATTATTTTTATCATTATTATAATCATCTTCAATAATTTTTTTATGTTCATTCCATTTAATAAGTAATTCATTAAGTTCATCTAACCAAATATTTTCAATATTTGTAGATTTAAGTTTATTAAGTTTATTTAGTAAATCTTCTACCTCTTTTTCTAAAATTATTTTTCTATCCATTGTTAATTGTGAAATAGGCATTTTAATCAAATAATTATAACCTTTAATTATTTCATTAGTATCTTCATTATTTTCATTTGTATTAATTTTTGGATAATTTAATTCAACGAGTCTATCAGCAATAACACTAAGTTTAACATTCATAATTTTAATTTTTCCTTCAATAACATCAATAATAAATCTAATTTTAGCAGAAAGAATATTATAATCTTTTTCAAGTTTTTTAACTTGAAAAGTTTTTCTTTCAAAATATTTTTGAATTCTTACTTTGGACCATTCTTTAACAATTGAACTTGTATTTACATATTTTTTAATAGCACCTTTATCGCTATATAAATGCATATTATTAATACTTAAATTTTTAGTCGAAACTAATTTAAAATTTGTATCAAATTTAGTATCATTATTTAATACACGAGAACCAGGACTAAAATGTAATATAAATTTTACATTTTTAGCCGTATAATGACTTTCAAATGATTTCAAATTATATTGATTATTAGTAATAATAGATTCTAAAAACTCTTTATAATCTTCTGTCCAAATACCAATTGGTAATTCAGTGATAATAACTGTGCTATCATCAATCCATTCATATATTCCTTTACTTTCAAATTGTTGTTTATCATTTTTCTCTATTTTACCAGTAAAACCTAAATAATATGGTATATATTCATCAATTTCTTTATTATCAATAATACTATAAATATTATTAATATCAGATTCATTTTTAACTGTAATTTTTTTTTCACGAATTGTATTACAAATATTAATACAACTATTAATAATATCTTCGGGATTAAATTGTGGAATATTTGTTGAAAATCCAGTTCCAATACCTACACCACCATTTACTAAAATCATTGGAATAATAGGAATATAGTATTCTGGTTCGATAATTAATCCATCTTCTTCTAAATAATTTAATACACACGCATCATCTTCTCTAAAAATGAGTTTAGTTAATTGCGATAAAAGTGTATAAATATATCTTGGAGATGATGCATCATTTCCACCTTGAATTCTAGATCCAAATTGACCATTAGGATCTAATATATTAATGTTATTTGTTCCAACATAAATTTGTGCAAGTCCAATAATTGCTTGTTGTAAAGAATTTTCACCATGATGATATGCAGTTACTTCAGATACATTACCTGCTAATTGGGCAACTTTAATCTCATTAGTGGATAATTTTCTTTTAATACAAGCAAATAAGATTTTTCTAGTGCTTTCTTTTAGTCCATCGCAAATATGATTGATAGATCTTTCTAAATCTCTATTACTAAAATGAATAAATTCTTTATTAATAAATGTATCATATTCAACATTTGTTTTTGTATAATCTAATACATTATTTTTATCATAATTTTGTAACCATGTTTTTCTATCATCTGCTCTCTTTTTATTAAATGCCAAATCAATCTTTTCATCGGAGTTATCACTATATTTATAAGTAATTTTTTTCATATTTTTAAAATATTCTTTTGCTTCTTGATCACTACTTGTACCAAGTCCTTTGTAATATTTAATTTTCCAATTTTTTTTACCAGTATCTGTTTCTAACCATTTTTCATAATCTGTCATATTATAAAATGATATAACATCTGTTTTGTTACTAGCTTTTATGATAGGTGTTAACATTGATGTTAAAAATCCATCAATTTTATATAGAGAATTCCATAATGATTGAAAAATATTGAATAATAATCCTTTAATATGACTTCCATCATGATCCTGATCTGTCATTATCATAATAGAACCATATCTTAAACTTGAAATATCTGTATATTTTTTATTTTGTTCAAGACCTAAAATTTTTTTAAGAGCAGTAATTTCAGCATTATCAGAAATCTTTTGTAAAGTAGCATCTTTAACATTCATAATTTTTCCACGAAGTGGAAATACGCCATACTTATCTCTTCCAACAACACTTAAACCAGAAATAGCCATAGTTTTAGCAGAATCCCCTTCTGTTAATATTAAAGTGCATTCGTGACTATTTTTAGTTCCAGCAAAATTTGCATCATCTAATTTTGGAATAATTAATTTACTTGTTTTTTTACCATCTGTTTTAACTAATTTTTTTTGATCATGAAATTCAGTTAAACTTAATGCTTTATCAACAATACCAGATTTATAAAGTTTATCAATAAATTTATCAGTAACTTCACATTTACTTCCAAATTTAGATACTTGTGTTGTTAAAGTCTCTTTAGATTGTGAATCAAAACTAGGATTTACAATTATACTTTTAACAAATATAACTAAATTATCTTTAATATGTTGTGTTTTTACAGTTTTCTTTTTCTTTTGTTGCACTAAATCAACTAATCGTTTAATTATATTTTGAGAAACATAATCTACATGTCTTCCACCTCTAATTGTATTAATGCCATTTACAAATGAAATTTGTTCATGAATACCGGTTTTTGATAATGTCGCAACAATTTCCCATCTATCATTACATACTTCATATGTAAGAGGTTGTTCTTGTTTATCAACAAATAATTCAGCATATTTCTCAAAATCTTTAATCATTAATTTTTCATTATTAAAGTAAACTGATACATCTTTATTTGTAGTTACACAAGCATCAATAATTCTTCTTTTAAACAAATCATAAATATCATCTGTTATTCCTTCTTTTAATCCAAATCTTTCATAATCAGGAAGAAATGTAATTTGCGTATATGGTTGTTTTTGTGATGCTCGAATTTGTGGTTTATTTCTTTCTTTCATATTATTTGAAAATTTTTGAGTATAAATTTTTTTAGTATAATGATCAATAGTTTCAATAGTAAATTCTTTTGAAAATATATTTGTTAATTTCGCTCCAAAACCATTTTTACCACCCCAAGTTTTTTCTTGAGTTTTATCATAATTTGTAGATGTTAATAATTCTCCAAATATTAGTTCTGGAATCCAAATATCATTATATTCACTATGTTTTTCAATATCAATACCATTACCATCATTAAATATACTAATAATACCAGTATTTTTATCAATAGTAATTTTAATATTTTTAACATGTTTGACATTTTCTTTTTTTTCTGATTTAAGTCTCATTGAATGATCAATTGCATTAACAACAACTTCATCAAAAATTTTTAGTAAACCAGGAATATATGTAATTTCTTTTTCAACCATTTTTTTGTTTTCATCACTATAGATATAAGTTCTAATTTTTGTAAGTTCTGTTGAACCAATATAAGTATCTGGAAGAGATTGAATATGTTCAAGAAGTTCATATTTTTTATACTTACCTTCAACTTTCTTGTTTGAACTCATATTTTTTTTGTTTCTAATATATTTAAATATTATATCATTTTTTTTATATAATTAAAAAAAATAAATTTGACATATATAATATAAATAATATATATGTCAAATTTATTTTACAGAAACTATTGTTATAGAATGAAAAAAATAATATTTTCAAAAATTATTTATATTATATTGCATTTTTCGGGTTTACCTTAAATATTAAAAAAATTAATTTATTAATTTCTTCGAATAAATATTAAGTTAAAAGTTTTTATTCAAATTTTACTTTAATATTAAATTTATTATTTAATCTAAGTACAAAATTATAAAAATTATTAGAATTAATTGTTCCAATATAATATGAACAAATACTTAATACTATAGTAATCAAAACTAAATATAAATTATTTATTTCAATTATCTTATTATTTAATTTACAGTATTTAATATATTGTAGTAAAATTTCATATACAATAATTTTCATAGATATTAATCCAATATTTCTAATTCCAAATAACATACCATATATACAACAAACTAGTGCATGTGATAAATAATAATAAAAATTTGTAATAAAACTAATGTCATT
>CERI01069851.1_pt1 | contig 15037 bp, 21 predicted proteins | sample 350261 | NCBI WGS metagenome assembly CERI01 (sample SAMEA2620979, study PRJEB7988) | marine metagenome | isolation source: saline water (ENVO:00002010), including
CGGCTTCGGCGCGGATATGAACCTCCTCCATCAGCCTCCTGCTGCCCCTGCCGCCGGCTTCGGCCAAGCTCCGCCGCCACCCACTGCTAATGGTGGCCTCTTGGGTGGTCCGGCGGCCGGCTTCGGTGCAGATATGAACCTCCTCCATCGGCCTCCTGTCGCCCCTACCTGGACCACAGGCTGGGCCGATCCTGCCATGAACCGTGCCGCCGCCGCCATTTACAATGGAACGACCGAAGGCCCTCCTCGCGATGGCATATTTCCTTGACGAGCGAGTATTAACATGTGTTATGTCATGCTGATGATGATGATTTTTAATCATTAAGAGTTTCGTAATATGTGAGTACTTTTGGATTAGCCTTAATTTGAAAAGGATCAAATGCTTTTATATATAATCCACTTAATGTTTTAACCCGACTTAATGCGACGTATATTTGCCCTTCTGCGAATATATTAGAACCAATATCAATTTCAGCATATTCGAGTGTTGCCCCTTGAGATTTGTGTATGCTAAGAGCCCACGCAAGTATAAGAGGAAACTGAGAAATTTCAACAGATTCATCGTGAGAAGTCCATGTATGTCTTGTAATAACAGTTTCAATATCTCCGAACTTGACAACAGGACAATCACATTGAAAGCGTGTAACAATACCTGTGCTCCCATTACAAATAGGTCTTTCAGATTCCAAATCCATATTGATAATACACATAACTTGTGCGCCAATTTTTAATTGTAAGTTTTTGACACAAGGGACTTGATTTTTGAATATATCAACGTTAGTATCCTGATTTAATTGATTGTTTTTTTTAGATGCCAATGTAGTGATAGCCTTATAATTAACGATGTTGCCGTCTAATTCATCAAGTCTTGTTTTATTAATATTGTCAACTTGATGACGCTTTGGATATAGAATAGTGGGTTTAATATCATTACACTCTAAATTTTTGTCTACACAACTAAGTAATGCGTCATAAGATTTTCTAGAAATTTGTCCTTTTCGGATTTGTTTAAGTATTTTAATAAATTGAGTATCATTTTGTCTGAAATACGTATTTAGTGATATTTGATTATTAAATGTGAGGTTCCAAATATTAGATTCAAAGCAGAATTCTCCTGTGTCTTCATCATCAGGGATAGGTGGAAGTTGAAAGAAGTCCCCGGAGAAAATAAGTTGTATTCCTCCAAAAGGTTCGTTATTATTGCGCGCCGTTTTAGCAATTAGATCTAAAATTTCAAACATTTTCAATGACATCATGCTAATTTCATCAATGATGAGAATATCAGTTGATTTCCATTTTTTTTTAATACCGTATTTTTTTAGAGTTTTAGTTATAAGACTATTAGGATTTCCTTTTATTAATCCCAATCCTGACCATGCATGAATAGTTGTCGCTTTACAATCAAGTAATAATGAAGCACAACCGGTCATAGCACAAACTTGAATTTTTTTATTTGAATTGAGTGCGTTTTGATAAATTTCTCTAATAAGCGCCGATTTACCAGTTCCACCAGGACCAGTTATAAATACATTTTCACCAAGTAAAAATTTGTCAAAAGCATTGCGCTGACTTTCGGAAAAGTTCATAATAAAGTATATTAGGTTGAGTTTATAGTAACATTGGTAATCATTTTTTAATTATTAAGATAATTAAATAAGAAATTTTCAGTAGGACCCGCAGAGGAATTATTTAATAATTGTGTGAATGATACGGCTAATCTAGCTCTCTGAGCGGAATTATTATATAAGACAGTAGAATCTAATTCATCAACAGACCTTCTATTAAATTTTTTAGGTATAGCGAGACGTTTATCACCAAGCCAGATATATCTATATTTGTCTTCGATTTTAGTAATTATATGGGGATATAAAGACCATAATTTAAATAATCTAGTGCGCTGCGAGGGTGTAACGTGAGGACCGGAATAATCGTCTAAATGAGAGCTAACAATCAATGATGTAAAATAGTTTCGTAATACATATATTGGTAGAGAAGAAAGGCCGTTATATTTATAATGAGTGTTTGGAAATTTATATGCAAGATTCATCTTGAATAAATAGTCACATTCTTTTCTGAAGTCTCTTTCAGTCATTTGTTTAATATCTCTAAGAACAGCGCGCTCCAATAGATATGATCTATGTTTAATCATAAGTATTTTCTTGTCAAAACCAGTTAGTGCGAATTCTCTAAAAATCCAAGGCATTTTAATGTTATATGAAGAAATATATAAATTATATAAATCAGTTTGTGTAAGTTCAGCGCGGGTATATGGATTGACAATATTTAGAATTTCAGGAAGTTGAAAGTCGCCACTTTCAACTCTGGAAATAATTAGGTTTGAAACATCAGAAGGAGTAAAACGGTAAATATCTTTATTGGTGATAATCATCGCGTACTGTTTTGTGTCATCTAATTCATCAAGTAATAATGAAGTAGTGTTTCTGAAAACGAGTGATTTCTTACTGAATATATATTTTCGAATATATTTTTTGACAAGGTATCGATTTCTCATACCTTTGTACACTAATGATTCGGTTTGTCGAATTAAATCAGCGGTAATAAAACGATTACCTCTCACGTGTCTATCAATTTCAATAAAAAAATTAATAGAATTAGACAAATAACCGATTATAAGTTTAGTCAAAAGATCTGTGTCATCAGGATAATGTATCCAATATTCAATATCAATACTATTATATGTCAACATAACTAATTAAAAATAATGGAAGACCGTCTTATATATTGAATTTATCAAGATTAAGATTTTGTAATGTATTTTATGACGCAATATTACATAAATAGATACAGTATATTGTTAAATCATATAGAAAATAAAGCAAAATCGAGTATGTAATTTTTTGTTTATTTATGTAATGGCACAGGTAATTAAAAGTGTCGTTCGTATTGGGAAAGGTATAGAGCACAATAATCCAAACTGGCGACTATATTGTGGTTCAATGTCTTTAAGGAAGGAGGTTTTGTGGGATTCGGTTCAGAAGCCTAACAAGCCGACATTTTCCAATTTCTACAAAATGGATAAAAACGCATTACATTTTGTAGCATTGTCTCAAAACGACGAAGTTATTGGGACAGTAAGTCTTCATGATAATTTAATACGTCAAGTAGCGGTAAAACCTACTTTTAAAAATAATGGAATAGCAACAAATCTTATAAATGAATTAATTGATGAAAATATAGAATATTTTACTGTAAATTCTCTTTGTGAATCAGTTGATTTTTACAAAAAACTGGGGTTCGTAGACTCAGGCGTCGAAAAATATATATCACCAAACTGTGGTAAGGAGGTTTTATCATTGAGTTATACTAAGAATTAAGAGAGCGTAGGTTGTGGCATATTTTCCGTTATTCCCTTCCACTCATCCTGACAAGACTTGATTTTGCTATAAAGGGCTTCAATATATTCGACCATAATTCTGGAACATTCAGTTTTATATGAGTCAAAGTCAGGAAAATCGGCATCATTCTTTAGAGATACACGGAATAAGATGGCTTGTTCCAGTGGGTGTGGCTCGATGTAAGATACATGTGAGAAGAACTTGCCGTCCTTATTAGTGTCAAATTCATGATCGTAAATCCATTCTTGTAACATATTACCCATTGTATGACTTTCTTTTGTTAAAACATAGTCAATAGCCTTATAGTCGCCTTTGTAATTTTTACCAATATCTTCATTTTGAATCATGTTTTTAATATTGATACATCTAACAAGTAAATTGTTAAAACCAGTGGAAACAAGTTTGATAGGAGACCATGTGCCAATACTTTCAACCTTAAATTCATGTTCTGTACTGTTTTCAGTACTATTATCGGTTTCGTAAGCAGCACAAATAACAGTTGGTGAGAAACACGCATGTTTAGAGTGTGTACCCTTAGTGAGTTTGAAATCAATTTCAAGTTCATGTTCTACCGAGTCTCTTTGAGGGAAACGAGAAATAAGTATTGGATTCTTACATACAGGGTCAACAGGAAAGCATAATTTGGGGTCAATTTCTTGCACTGTATCGTTAAATTCGCGTGTAATTGTGATATTATTAGTAGTAATAACTCCCTTAGACTGTTTCATCTGCTCTGTATTTTGCCCGACTTTCAGTGAGAAATTATATTCATCGATATCAAATGTCGGGTCATCCATCCAATTAGGAATAGTAACTGGAATTAGAGAAATACGATGAGCGATATATTCATCATGAAGTGAAGTTGTATTTCTCTTGATATTAATGGTATTTTCAGGTTCATAACCAAAAGCAATATTGATAATATCGTTCAAAACGGTTCTGCGTAAAGCATTTACCATTGATGTTTTGAGACCCGAAATGGTGAAAGTTAAATTTCTATTATCTAAGTCAATATTTGAATACATATTCGTTGTTGTGTATTTCATTATCACTACTTTGTTAAATCATTTTTATATTATGTTTAAATTTCCAACCTGTCATTTAATTTAAAGAATTAAATCATGGGGAAGCGCAAAGCCAAAAATCCGGCTCGTTATCGCTCTCTAAGCATATCTTCTGATGGGTCATGTGATACAGATTGTGGGAAATCATTGATGGAGGCACATTACTTCGAACCGCGAACAATGAACCAAGAGTTATTTTTAAAATCTTTGAGAAATAGTGAGATTGCCATAACTGTTACAAGTGGTCACGCAGGTACAGGGAAGACTTTGTTAAGTTGCCAAGAAGGTATGCGAGCATATATAGACTCGAATAAAGACGGTATCATAATAACAAGACCGGCTATATGTGCCGATGAGGATTTAGGATTTTTACCAGGTGATATAGATGATAAAATGCGCCCATTCATCCAACCAATTAGGGATTGTCTTGAAAAAGTAATCCCAAAACAATTCGTAGATAATATGATAAAGAGAAATGAAATACAAATAGTCCCTCTTGCGTACATGCGTGGGAGAACTTTTGAAAATAAATTTATTATTGCTGATGAAATGCAAAATTCTACGGTAGATCAAATGAAAATGTTATTAACACGAATCGGATGTAATTCAAAATTAGTAGTAGTGGGGGATCCAAATCAAACAGATAGAAATATTAGGAACAATGGTTTGGGTGATCTGATAAAAAGAATAGAAATGAATAGACTAAATATTTCCCGAATACAATATATAAAATTGGAATCTAAGGACATACAAAGAGAGCGTGTTGTAGAGGAAGTATTAAACTATCTGTATGTTGATAAAGTAAAATGTTAATATAACGCCATATTGATATTTATTCTGGCAGCGTTGAATTGGGTTCATTTCCCATACACATTCCTTCATATACTTTTATTATTGAATTACACATGGGAACATCATCTTTCGAACATGTTTTTAACATAGTTTCTAAAAGTTCTTTACAATAAGTATCATCACCTATCCATATTCCCTCTCCATTACTTGGACGAGATGACGTATCAACAGAAAGATAACTAAGTGGTGCGGAAGGCATTCGAGACTGTCTGGGATTGTTCGCTGCCATGTTTAATCATACTAATTTTTTTGAAGGTATGCGTTTGAAAATTTCTACTAATAACCTATCATTAACAGTTGAATAATTATGAAAGTATAATATATGTTAACTAAATATCTACTTCTTTTCTCAATTATAACATTAATAATTATATATATCAGTTACTTATCGAAATCATCGGTTAAAGTATTGAAACCAATAAAAGAATTAAATCAGAAACCCTATCTATGGCTATACTGGGAAAACAAATATCAGCATAAAAAACCGAGTTATATTGAGTTATGTCATAAAACAGTAAAGAGAAATTGTAGTGATATGATAGTAAGAATATTGGATGAGAAAACAGTATTAGACTATCTTCCCAATCTTAGAGATTTATCAAAACTATCGATACCCCACAAAGCAGACTATATTAGATTAGCGCTATTATCAAAATATGGTGGTGTGTGGCTTGATAGTGATGTGATTGTTTTCAAGACATTAAGAACATTTATAGAATATTTGAAAAAGTATGATTTTGTGGGTTTTGGTTGTCATGATTTAGATTGTAGAATTAAGAAAAATGGTAGACCGAAGCCAGCAAATTGGACTATGATCTCCCGTAAGAATGGAGTGTTAGTAACACGATGTTTGAAGCAAGTTGATACTTTGTTAGATAAGAAATTAAACATGAATTCAATTTTCAATTACCATAAGATAGGTAGAGAATTATTATGGAAAAATATTAGATACTTGTTAAGAAATACAAATTGGGACTATTATCATCATACATCAATTGGTATAGAGAGAGATGTTGATATGAGAAAGATTACAAATGACCGTTTAATGTCAAAAATAGATAAAAAAGAGATATTGAAATATCCCAATGATGCCTATTTCTTACCAGTATATAATACAGCCCCAGGCTTTCCAGCATGGTTTCTTAGTATGGACGAGGGGGAAATACTGGAAGGAGACATTCTAATGTCTTATTTTTTTAGAAAGGCGCTGAAATAAATGTAAATGTTAATAAAAAGAAATTTTTAGAGCCTATTAATGGAAGACTTAGATTCGTGTGAATATACGCTTTTGAAGACCCCTTGTCTTGTTCTATGTATAGTGGCGATGAGTTTTGTATTGATTTTATTTGCCGCTCATGGGTATTTATAAAAAAGTAGCATCCAATATGTATATTCCTGATGATATTATCAAATATATCAATGAATTTTTAGTGGAATGTGAATCTTGTAAATTACGTAATATAATAACAGAGACAAATGCCTGCTCTATTTGTAAAAGATGTTGGTGTCATAAATGTTGTTTGAAAGAAAATTATGTTGGTTATGCCTATTTTGAAATTTATGTTATGACTTGTAAGCAGTGTTTATTGAGATATAATTCTAGGTCTGAGTTTTATTAATTATAATTGGATTTGTGTGGGATTTTTTGATGTGTATGCTTTCACGTATTTGTTGTAGAATTCATTGGCAAGGTGTTCGTCATCGGAGTCTAGATCCGATTCGCCATCAGAGGAATCATTTTCATAATTCCAACGAATTTTATCACGAGTTGTTGGACTTACAGCTTGGCGGCGATTAGCAGATTCGTCAGTTCCATCATTTGCCTCAGTCTCATTTATCCAACGCAAACGGTCTCGTAGAGTTGGCACAAGGGCCTTGCGTCTTTGAGATTTAGCACATCCGTTTGGGGTCTGATCAACATTCGTTTTTGAATCGCAGGAAGACATATTTGTTTTATAGATATTATTATGGTGTTATTTGATTTCAACTTTAACAGAGACCTTCTCTAATCATTTTTATGCCACTTTTTCACGCATACAATATTTAAAGGAAAAATTATATTATAATTTTATAACCATGCAAATTTTTGTGAAGACATTGACTGGTAAGACGATTACGCTTGATGTAGAACCAGGTGACACGATTGACAACGTAAAACAGAAAATCCAAGATAAGGAAGGAATTCCGCCTGACCAACAAAGGCTTATATTTAGCGGAAAACAATTAGAAGACGGAAGGACGCTAAGTGACTATAATGTGCAAAAAGAGAGCACGCTCCATTTAGTACTTCGCTTGAGAGGTGGTTTTGACGGGGATTTTTAAAAAGTTTTTAAACTACCGTCAATTCAATTTAACAAATTTAAAAATGATTTAAATTTCAAGATTATTCTTAGTATAGAAAGATGGTTAGATTGACAAGAATAGAGCATATTTTTGAAAACAACATTGAAAAGAAGCATTGTGGAAAGTGTAAGACTTTTGTAAATATTTCAAATTTTAACAGAGGAAAAACATGGGATTTACTTCGTAATACATGCAAAACCTGTCTCCACGAAGAACGTATGAAGAACAGACCGAAGATGAGGGAATATAATAAAAAATACTGGGAAAGGACTAAAGAAGAACAAACCGCGAGAAGTAAAATATGGCGCGAGAATAACAAGGATTATATTAAAGAAAAAAACAAACAATATTATGAAGAAAATTGGAAGGAATTAAATAAGAAAGATTACCAGAGAAGAAAGAAAAAGTTACAGAACGACCCAGAATATAAAGAAAAATGCGCTGCGTGGAGACGAGATTATGAGAAAAACGAAAGGCTTACAAACCCTCAGTACAAAATAAAAACCAATATTTCACGAAGAATTAGAGAGTTATTACAAGAGAAAGGGGGTAAAAATTTTCACACAAATGAATACATAGGTTGTTCTATTTATGATCTACGATGTCATTTAGAAAAGCAATTTGATGAATACATGAATTGGGATAATTATGGTAAATGGCATATAGACCACATAATACCATGTAATTCGTTTGATTTGAAAGATGAATTTCAACAAAAGGCGTGTTTTCACTATACAAATCTACAACCAATGTGGGCGAAAGAGAATATTCAAAAGCGCGACCACTATAATACAGCAGAGAAGGAAGAGTATATGAAGAATTTCAGGGAGTTGTATTTGGTATGAAGAAAAATGACCGCCCAAATACCCTATTATGTTTTTTTAACAATACAATAGAAAATCAACAAAATGTCTGAATTAAAAAGGAACGAACAGCGTGTGCGTGGGCTGAATATGGGTACAGATGATATATGGAAATTTAGGGCATTTACTGCCAAAGATTATCTACACTCAATTGTATCTGCCAATAAAGAATTAAAGAAGATGAAGGAGGAATATAAGAGAGGAAGTAAATATATTTGCCCAGAATGTAAAAATATGGTAAAAGGATTAACATCGGCTCACGTGGATAAGGGTGTTGCGACTATGGTAAATGAACTAATTGAGAAATGTAAGAAAAATCGCCCGCATATTAGTCATGAGGAGTTCTTGGAATTGGTCTTAAAAGAGCACAATAAATCAGTATTGAGAGTGTGCTGTATGAAGTGTAATCATAAGTGCGAAGTGAAGCCCAAGAAATCTGTGAAGAAACCAGAGAAGAAAGTGGTTAAGAGGTCAGAGAAGAATGTGGTGAAGAAAGTTAATAAGACAAAAAAAGGAAAGCCCACAATGTGGAAGAAGTTTATAAATATGGTTCACATTGTATTAAATCGGGACAAGTGGCCTACAAAAAGATAGGGGGGAGACCACAGTGAATACATCTATTACGAGTCAAACTATCATGACTTTCTGTATAGTCTCTAACGAATTCATGTTTACAGGATTTATGTATGAGACGTTGGATATTTTGAATATTTTTTTTTAGAAATTCAACATCATCCATCATATTGCTTAGCAATGTTTGCTGATCCGAAACAACAGTGAGTAAATCTTGAACGGTTTGATCCATTTAGAATATTTAAATGGATATAAGAGATGGTATGATGTAATTTTAGTTGGATGTCATAATCATTTTTCTATGGGTGTAAAATATATAATGCGAAGTTCATTATATAATGTCATGGATAAGAAGGAAGAAGATACTGTGTGTAAAAAGGAAGGAGTGGTAAAAAAACCTGTATTAATAGGACGGTGGAATTGGTATATTGATGAGGAAGAAGAGGAAGAGCGTTGTAAACCTCAACCTCAACGTTATAATTGGTGGATAGAATGAAACAAAAATATTGTGTAATTATAAATGAATATTCTACAACGACTAATAACAGTAATGGTGACTGTTGGAATATTATGCGCCATTGGTTTAGGAATAGCTCATGTATCAGATGATAAATTTACAGCACCAATGATAAAATATGTTTTAGCGGCTGTAGCGATTATGGCGTGGTTATTTTTTGTATTTATTGCGGATTTATACATGACAATGCATGAAACAAAGAAAGATTTAGAGGCCTACCAGAAGCAAATTCACGACGATGTCATGAAGAGATATATTGATGTATCAAATAAATGTGGTGTAGCGGTTCATTCAGAAAATACCGATTAAACCTCTGATGTAATACTGACGATTTTTTTATTATAGCCTGCGAAAACAGGAGAGATACAGACAGAATCAAGTAAATATTCAGCAACATTAGACCGGTGGATACTACCGATACTAGGATATAAGTCAAAATCCGAATTATGATAAACCAACTTATCATTTTCATATTTATCTTCACTAAGAATAATAGTTTTGGCAACAGCGCTATCGTCATCAACATCTCCAACAAGACCGCTTGGTCTAACAATTGTTGTCATAAGATCGGCGGAATCGGAATATTTATTAAATAACTCCTCTTGGTTATTTTTATCAATAATACCGTCCTTCAAAATAGTTTTCATTAGTATTTTAAAAAAAAACGGAGGTTTATCAGCAGAGTCGCCAACACCAATAGATGTAATTGCAGCGATTCTGTGGGATGATTGTGTATTTAGGATGCTTTTAATAATATTATTGGTAGAGTCGGTAAGCATTGTTTTACCCACTTCTTTTGTATTTCCACCAAGAGCAATAATAGTTCCCCAAACATCATTTTCTTGATAAATTTTAAGTACATCATCCATAGAAGTAGCATCACCCTTGTATATGGTATGTGAATCGGTACTTTCGAGGTCATAATTAGGGCGAACAAGAGAAACAACGTCCATTTTTCTTTCCAATGCCTGTTTTACAACACACTGACCGGTTTTACCAGTAGAGCCAAAAACAGCCAACTTCTTTTTAGGAGGACCAAATGCGTGTCCCAAAGTAAATAAGATTAAAAAGTAGAGATTAGTATTCATCATAATCATAATTATGAGAAACGTTCTTAAATGATATTAGAGCACGTGCTACTTGAAGTTCAATAATATGTGTATAAAAATGATTAGGAATTATAGAAAAAAGGGTAAGAGAAATGGAGGAACGCGTCTTGGCTCTTCACGAACAAGCCAATGGTGATTATGAGATTCTTTCAAGATTAATAGACGCGAATCTATTTCCCAATGAATCTAATAAGCAGACGCTGGCGGAATATCCGACGTTGCACCAACTACGACATGACATGTTGGCTACGACAAGTAAAATTACCGGGGATTTTTGGAAGGCGCCGTGTAAGGTATTTGAACCATGTTGTGGTAAGGGTGGATTTCTGATTGATGTGTATTGTCGTTTCATGTGTGGGTTGTCGGAAAGTATTACGGATCCGGAGGAACGAAGAAGGGTGATATTGACGGAGGTCCTGTATTTCGCGGATATAAACCAAGAGAATGTTGCGATCTGCAAACTATTGTTGGATCCGCAACAACAATACACTCTGAATTGCTATTCTGGAGACACACTGACATTGGACATTAGAAAGAACTGGGATATTACAGGGTTTGATTTGGTTTTAGGTAATCCCCCTTTCAATTCACAAACTGGTACTAATACGGGGTCATCCATCTGGCAATGTTTCACCAAATTGGCTTTGAATGAATGGCTAAATCCTGCCGGGCATCTGTTGTTCGTCCATCCGGCTGGATGGAGGAAACCCTGTTATGCGCGAAGTCAACTGAAAGGTTTGTACGAACTCATGACACAGACAAATCATATGAAGTATCTCTCCATTCACGGACTGAAAGACGGCAAAAAGTCTTTCAATTGTGGAACGCGTTATGACTACTATCTTATTAAGTGTGGAGGCGATCATGGGAATGGATCTACTACTATCGTGAATGACGAAGATTCAGTCCAGACCGAGCACAATCTACACGATAACACATGGGAATGGCTTCCCAACAAAAGGATAGAAATGTGTCATTCTCTGATAAACCAAGAAGGGGAGAAATGTCCGGTATTTTGCGACTCAAAGTACCATGCAGTCCACAAGGACAAGGTTTCTGATACACGTTCCGATATTTTCAAATATCCCCTTATTCATTCGACTCCCAAGTCGGGAATTAGGTATAAATACGCCAATTACAATGACAAAGGTCACTTCGGAATAAAAAAAGTGATCTTTGGGGAAGGAGGTATACACAACGTGGTTGTTGATATGGAGGGAGAATACGGGCTCACTCAAGGGGCTATTGGTATTGTAGTGCGTGATAGGGAGGAGGCGGAACACATTAGGGCAGCACTGATGTGTGCCAAGTTCCAAAGCTTTCTGGAATCAACTCGGTTTGGGAACTATAGGATTGATTGGAGGCTGTTTACATATTTGCCACGGGACTTTTGGCGCGAGTTCGCTCAGGAAACTTAAGGATTTTCTCCCCTTGCATCAATATCAAAGGAATAACCGACCATATTGAGAGGGAGAGTTGTCCAGAGTTGGGCGCTCATGGATTTACCGATAAGTGCCTTGAAATCACCTGTACCGTTCCAACTCTTCCCTGATGACGCTTCCGTCCAATTCAATTGATTAACTCTACAGACGGGTGAAGCGAAGACGATGAGTTTGTACTGCCTGTCAAAGTTTTTTTTCTTGGCCAAGAGAAAGTAGAAGTCGTCGTGGGGTTGGGAGAAATGTGTGAGTTTGTCTTCGAGTGTCTCAAATTGTGTGCTTCTGCCTCCATTGAACTTGACACATTGTCCTAAAGAACGGTCTTTAACGAATTGTCCCGATTTACACGAAAGTCTTGAGTTCTCAATGGACGGAAGTCGCATATCTTCTCCCACAGCATGACTCCGGTTAGGTTTCCAGGTCGTTGTCCAGCCAACGTCGCCAAAGGCTCGGTGGAGTGTTTCCTCCCATTGCTCGGCAATGAGGGGGAGTTCAAACAATGTATGGTAGAGCTGCACTCTGCGCAAGATGGCAGGCACCAGGGTGGGTAAGATATCAAGCACAGTGTGATTTTGGTGTTCCATAGTTTATTTATAGAAAAGTTGGATAACTTATATGTGGTATGATTTTGGAGAAGAGTTAGGGGCTTGATTGTGTCATTTTTATTGTAAAGTCTCAATAAAGCTTTCCCGAGGTCTCAATGGACCGAAATTTATACAAATTAAAAATCTAAATTTGAATTGTCCCAGTAATGTATTAGATTGTGTATACTTTCTCCAATAGCATATCCAGTTATAAAAGAATAAATCGTAAAACGAACCGATTTCCATTTTTTTTCAGGTGGGAACAATCCTAACCAGTTACTATATGATTCAATAAAGTCGTTATTTTCGGAGTGATCGTTCATAGTATTGTTATTTGGTAATGCATATGTTTTAATATTTTTCTTTAATATGTGCTGAGATTTCAGAGTATTAATTTGAGTAAAAGCGACTGTAATAGGCAAAAAACATAGTAAATTCTTCAAAAAAAGCATATGAGTATATAATGTATTGCCCTTATATAAAAAACTTACAACGGGAGGGGACTAATCTAATCTAATGTATTTTATATTAAATGGGGTAATTTAGTCAGATGAAGTGTTAGCCTTTTCGTATTGGTTAATAAGCCAGGTGCGTAGTTCCTTGATTGTACAGGCCTGTGTGAGCTTGTCGCGTAGTTCGGGTGTACATCCACAATTATGTACTAGATCCTTGCGCTTCATGGTTTTAATATTTTCAACAGATTTCAAATCAGCATTGAGTTCAGCAGCGGTCTTTTCCTTATCAGCATATGCCTTTCTCCATTCAAGAAGACGTTCAGCATTCTTTACCTTAGCCTTTTCGTTGTAAGAGTCGATGTCTACCTCAGCATTCTTCCAAATAGGGGCGGCCTTCTTTCGTAGTTCAGCACATACACTTAGGGTCTTCTTTTGGTCTCCAACGTTGGCATTAATATATTCATTGGAATAGAGTGTCCATGGAGTAACCGATACAAGCTTAAACATCTTGACCTTACGTTGCTTCTTGTTTACCATATCCATATTCAAATACTTGGTATGGTTTTCCTTCAAATTCTTAATAAATGTGTCTTGATCCATAGTATCCAAGTCTAGAAGAATAGCCTTCATAATGTGGTCGCGATCAGCAACAATACGCTTGGGAAGTTCGTTATTAGAAGTCATTATTTTATAACCGTATATACATCTCATGTTGTGTACCCCGTATCATTTTTCTGACGTTCACGGGAGATCGTAAAAATTTAAAAATTTCTAAATTTAAAATTTAAAATTTAAGAAAGATAAAAATGATACATCAAAAAGATACATAAAACTAACATCTAAATAATGTCAGAACGGTCGTCTTATCTGTTTGGTAGACGATGTAGAGAACTTCCAGAGGAGGAAATAAAAAAGTCGTTTGAATATCCAGTTGAGATTATGCAAACAGACAATCATATTCAGAGCGTCAAACGTTCAATACTAGTAAAAGTAACTATTAAGAAGAATAGCAATTTAACTGGGATTTATGGACTTCCGCAAGATATAGTAAGGTATATTTCAGAATTTCTTAATGTAACTATTAATTACACTTTGAAAATGGAACCAAAAAGAGACTACCCCTTCCACCCTCATAAGTGGTCGTTGGTAGAATCAAACATTATGTCGGAATATCTAAAACTATATGTAAAAATTGAAAATAAAATTTTGGATATTGATTGGTCTCCAGCGATATCACCAGAGGCGGGAATTCTTATGATGGTAAGTCGTATTCAAGGGAATTTGGCAAAGTTGTTGAGGGGAAGTCAAGCGACCGTAGAAGAAGAAAAAAATAGAATAATGAACGATTGTTATTACTCTTGAATTAAGAGTATTTAGAGGACTTAGTATATTGATATTTTTTATTTTTGATAGAGAAGTCTTGGATTAGAACGGTTATTGGTTATTTTTTGTTGTTTCCATGAAGAAATGTCCCAGCGATATTTGTCTGATTTACCGACAATCCCCTTATCATAACATATGTAATACCAGTGTTGAGCTCCGCGCACTGCTCTTTCATAAAATCTCGGATCGGTGGTAATGGTGCAATATTGCTTGACACCAGTCGTGAGCTGAAATCTCCAATAACATAGGTAGGAGGGCATAGACTGCTCTTCGTCGGGAGGGGGTTGAGTGTGGGATCCAAACATGTATTGGCATAATAGTTTTTGATATAGTTGATTATCCGGAGAGAAGTTTAAGGGGGCTCTACAATTAGGGCAAGATAAATGGCTATTATGTATGCACTTTTTCAAACATGCCTTACAAAATTCGTGTCCGCAATTTAGGCGTATCTTCTGAGTCTTGCTTTTCGTCTCCAAGCAAACACCACAGACGGACTTTT
>CERI01032693.1_pt1 | contig 15021 bp, 13 predicted proteins | sample 350261 | NCBI WGS metagenome assembly CERI01 (sample SAMEA2620979, study PRJEB7988) | marine metagenome | isolation source: saline water (ENVO:00002010), including
AATTTTTAATAGGAGCTTCTTCAACTTTTATATCTCCATCTAATGAGCTTTCGCCTGATGAATCTTCATCATGCTCTATTTCATCTTCTAAAAATAAATCTAAATTATATAAATATGTATCTAATACCATTTTGAATTCTAAGTCCTTATTTCAACATCAACGCCAGCTGGCATATCTAATTTCATTAAAGCATCAACAGTTTTAGAAGTTGAATTTAACAATTCAATAATTCTTCTGTGAATAGTTATCTGAAACTGCTCTCTAGATTTTTTATCAACAAAAACAGACTTATTTACAGTATAAATCGTTTTCTTATTAGGCAAAGGAATTGGACCTAATACCAAAGCACCTGTTTCATTAGCTTTTTTAACTATTTTAACAGTTGACTTATCAAGCAACATATGATCATAAGCTCTTAATTTTATTCTTATTTTATTCATAACTATACCGTTACATTCCCTTTAAATTTTTCAACAACTTTTTCTTGAATGCTTTTTGGAGCTTGCTGGTATTCAGCAAATGCTAATGTAAAAACAGCTCGACCCTGTGTCAATGAACGTAAATCTGTTGCATAACCAAACATTTGAGACAATGGAACAGTTGATTTTAAAACCTGAGTTTTATCTCTAGGTTCATAGCCTTTTACTATACCTCTTCTTGAGGTAACATCACCCATTACAGCACCTAAATATTCATCAGGCATAACTACCTCTAAATCCATAATCGGTTCAAGCAACTTTGGACCACCTCTTCTCATTGCTTCTCTCATTGCCATACTTCCTACAATTCTAAAAGCCATCTCATTTGAATCTACATCATGGAAGGAACCGTGAAATAAAGTAACCTTAATATCTTCAACAGGATATCCAGCTAATGGACCATTTAAAATAGCATCTTGAATTCCTTTATCAACAGCAGGTATATATTCTTTAGGAATAGCACCACCAACAATCTTGTTAATAAATTCATAACCTGCACCAGATTCGTTTGGTTCAACATTCATTACCACATGAGCATACTGACCTCTACCACCTGACTGCTTTGCTAACTTTGTATTTTGCTCAACGTCAGAAGTAATACACTCCCTATAAGCAACTTGGGGAGCACCTACATTAGCTACAACATTAAATTCTCTTTTAAGCCTATCTACAATAATTTCTAAATGAAGTTCACCCATTCCAGATATAATTGTTTGATTAGTTTCTTCATCTGTGTGAACTCTGAACGTAGGATCTTCTTCGGCTAATTTTGCTAATGAAACAGATAAATTTTCTTGATCTTTCTTAGTTTGCGCTTCAACAGATACAGATATAACAGGATCAGGAAAAATCATAGATTCAAATAAAATAGGGTTTTTTTCTGAACATAAAGTGTGCCCTGTTTTTGTATTTTTCAATCCAACCATAGCTGCAATTTCACCACAACTAACTGTTTTTCTTTCTTCTCTTTTATTTGAATGCATCAACATAAGCCTTCCAACTCGCTCTTTTTTTTGAGAACTAGAATTATAAATAAAATCACCAGTTGAAACTTGACCAGAATAAACTCTAAAAAATGTTAATTTACCGACAAAAGGATCAGTCATTATTTTAAATGCGATAGCACTAAATTCTTCAGATTCAGAAGGTTCTCTTTCTAATTTATTTTCTTCATTTCTAGGTTCAAATCCATCCATGGAACCAACATCTGTTGGAGATGGTAGGAAATCAATCACAGAGTCTAAACATCTTTGAACACCTTTATTTTTAAAAGCTGAGCCACACAATGTTGGAACAATCGAACCATCTAAAGTAGCCAATCTTAGAGCAATTTTAAGTTCAGATTCAGTTATTTCTTCATTTTCAAGAAATTTATTCATTAAATTTTCATCTTGCGTAGCAACTTCTTCAATTAAAAAAGATCTAAATTTTTCAGCTTTATCAGCTAATTCAGCCGGAATATCAGAGTATTCAAACTTTGAGCCATCATCGGCAGTATAAATTATCGCTTTGTTAGATATTAAATCTACAAGACCTGTAAACTCCTGGCCAGAACCAATAGGTAAAACTAAAGGAACAGGATTTGCACCAAACCTATCCTTAATCATTTCCACTACATTATAAAAATCAGCACCAGTTCTATCCATTTTATTAACAAAAGCAATTCTAGGAACATCATATCTATCAGCTTGTCTCCAAACTGTTTCTGACTGAGGCTCTACACCACCAACAGCACAAAATAAAGCGATTGCCCCATCTAATACTCTTAAAGACCTCTCTACTTCCATTGTAAAATCAACGTGACCAGGAGTATCAATAATATTAATCCTATGATCTTCCCAGAAAGCCGTTGTTGCTGCAGAAGTAATTGTTATACCTCTTTCTTTTTCCTGATCCATCCAATCCATTGTAGCAGCACCATCATGGACTTCACCTAAACGATGCAATCTGCCAGTATAATACAATATTCTTTCGGTCATTGTAGTTTTGCCAGCATCTATATGAGCCATAATGCCTATATTTCTTACTTTTCCTAGTGAAATTTGCTTATCCATAATTTTTATCTAAAATGAGCAAAAGCTTTGTTAGCCTCTGCCATTTTATGTGTATCTTCTTTCTTTTTAATCGAGGAGCCTTCATTATTAGAAGCAGCAATTAATTCAGCAGCTAATCTGTTTGACATTGTCTTACCTTTTCTGCCTCGTGAAAAACTCAATATCCATCTCATTGCCAAGGATAGTTTTCTTGATTGAGAAACTTCCATTGGGACTTGATATGTAGCTCCTCCAATTCTCTTAGACTTAACTTCAAGAGTAGGTGAAACATTTGATAATGCTTTCTTAAAAACATCAATAGCATTTTCTTTTTTTTCTTTCTCAGATATAATATCTAAACAATTATAAAATATTTTTTCTGCTACACTTTTCTTACCACTTTTCATTAAATAATTAATGAATTTAGCAACAGTGTAATCCTTGTATGTAGGATCTGGTAAAATTAATCTTTTTTCTGGTCTTCTTCTTCTCAAATCTTATTACTCCTTAGGCTTTTTAGTTCCATATCTTGAACGACTAGTCTTTCTTCCTTCAACACCAGCCGGATCAAGAACACCTCTAACAACATGGTATCTTACACCTGGCAAATCTTTAACTCTTCCACCTTCAATAAGAACAATAGAATGCTCTTGAAGATTATGGCCTTCACCAGGTATATAAGCTGTTACTTCAAAATTATTTGATAGTTTAACTCTGGCAACTTTTCTTAAAGCAGAATTAGGCTTCTTAGGCGTTGTAGTGTAAACCCTAGTACAAACACCCCTTCTTTGAGGACAAGCCATTAAAGCAGGAACTTTACTCTTTTTAGTCTGCTTTTTTCTACCTTTTCTTACTAACTGATTTATAGTTGGCATAACAACCTTTTCCTATTTTTATTATATTCTGCTAACAAATACAGCTTATAAATTTAATATATACTTTATCATGTATACAAATATTTTTTTTATTTAAATGGAATATATTCAAAGTGAAAATTATTTTGTTACAATACTTTCTAAAATCTCCTCTTCATGATCGAGCTTTTCAGGAGCAGCAACTTCATTTTTCGAAGATACATTTACCTGTCTGTAGTCTTTTCTTCCCGTTCCAGCTGGAATCAATCTACCAATAATAACATTTTCTTTCAATCCAAGGAGATTATCAGTTTTTGCCTCAACAGCAGCATCCGTAAGCACTCTTGTTGTCTCTTGGAATGAAGCAGCTGAAATGAAACTATCAGTATTTAATGAGGCTCTTGTAATACCAAGCAGTAACGGCTTTGATGTAGCAGGCTTAGCTTTTTTAGTTTTAACAATTTTTTTACCTGCTTCTTTTAATTCAACATTCAATTCTTTGATATTAGAAGATAAAACAACATCAAATTCCAAGTAATCTGAATCACCAGGATTTGTAACAACAACATTATCTTTAGATTTTTTATTAGCGAAATTAAAATCTGACTTATTAACTCTATCTCCTTTTAGGTATTCAGTATTCCCAGGTTCAATTACTTCAACTTTTTGCATCATTTGCCTAACAATCACCTCAATATGCTTATCACTAATTTTAACACCTTGTAATCTATAAACCTCTTGAATAGAGTTTAATAAGTAATTCTGGACCATTGTTGAACCACTGATATTCAAAATATCTCTTGGAGAAACAGACCCTTCACATAACCTATCACCAGCAAAAATATAATCACCTTCATGTACTAAAATATGCCTGCCATATGGGATTTTGTATGTTTTCTTTATATCATTTGCTTCAACTACTATCTCTCTAATACCTCTCTTGAGTTTACCATATTTACATATACCATCAATTTCTGTTACAACAGCTGGATTTGAAGGGTTTCTAGCTTCAAATAATTCTGCAATACGAGGAAGACCACCAGTGATATCCCTTGTCTTGCCTGACTCTTTAGGTATTTTTACAATTACTTGACCCTCTTTTACTGTTTCACCTTCATTAACAACAACAGTTGCTTTTACAGGTAATATACTAACTCCAGCGGTATCAGATTTAGATGTAGATTTAATTTCAATATGAGGGCTAAGATTTCTATTTTTTGACTCAATGATAACCATCATCTTTTTACCACCTTCAACAACCTCTTCAACATAAGTCTCACCTTGAATAAGGTCCTCAAAAACAACTTTTCCAGATTTTCTAGCTAATATTACATCTGTGTAAGGATCCCAAGAAAATAACATATCACCAGCTTTGACTTTTTGCTTATCTTTAACATTTACATAAGCTCCGTATGGAATTTTCCAGGAGTTTAATTTAATACCAGACTTATCCAACAATAACATTTCAGAATTCCTCGATTGAGAAACCATATGCTTATCACCTTCATCATCAATTGAAAGAACTAATTTAACTGTATCAGAAAATTTAATTTGGCCATCAAGCTTTGTAAATCTTTGCGATCCTTCAACAATTCTAGAAGCAGTTCCACCAATATGGAAAGTTCTTAAAGTTAACTGCGTACCTGGCTCTCCAATAGACTGAGCCGCCATAATACCAATAGCATCACCAATCTTAACTTCTGTATGTGTAGCTAGATTTATTCCATAACATCTAGAACAAACTCCTCTTACGGACTCACATGAAAGAGTAGATCTAATTTTAACTTCATTAACACTGCTATGAGATACTTTGTCAACTGTAGACTGATTAATAAGTTTATTTTTCTTTAAAAGAATCTCTTTAGTAATTTCATCTACGATATTATCAGCTGAATATCTTCCAATTATTCTCTCTTCTAAAGTTTCTATAACTTCTTCACCATCCTTAATGTCTTCAACAATCACACCTTGGTTAGTTTTACAATCTAGTTCTGATATAGTTATGTCCTGAGCAACGTCAACAAGTCTTCTTGTCAAATATCCAGCATCAGCTGTTTTTAAAGCAGTATCAGCTAGACCTTTTCTAGCGCCGTGTGTTGATATAAAATATTCAAAAACAGACAAACCTTCTTTAAAATTAGCTCTAATAGGATTTTCAATAATTTCACCAGTAGATCCTGTCATTGACTTCTTTGGTTTTGCCATCAAACCCCTCATACCTGCAAGCTGCTTAATCTGATCTTGACTTCCTCTTGCTCCAGAATCTGACATCATAAACAATGGATTAAAGCCTTGATTATCCAGCTCCAGCTCTTCAAACATTGCTGAAGCAACATCACTAGTAGCGTGAGTCCAAATATCTATAACCTTATTATACCTTTCACCATCAGTTATAATTCGTTTATTAAATTTATCTTGGATAGAATCAACTTTTTTATCAGCTGCGCTTAATATTTCATCTTTTTTAGCAGGTATATGAATGTCATCAAGTGCAATAGATAAACCACTCTTGAAAGCAAACTCAAAACCCAGGTCTTTTAATTTATCTAGAAATGCAACTGTATCCATATTACCACACTCTTTATATGATTTGCTTATAATATTATTTAATTTCTTTTTAGATATTATATCATTTATATATCTTATTTTTTTTGGAAGTATTTCATTAAATAACACCCTCCCAATTGAAGTAGATTTAATCCATTTTCCATCGGAATCTTTAAAACTAATTTTAGCATGCAAAGTTACTGCTTCATTAATATAGCTTAACCTAGCCTCATCATATGAACCAATAAATGATCCTTCGCCTTTTTCATTATCTCTTAATCTTGTCAAATAATAACAACCAAGTATCATGTCCTGAGAAGGTATTGCGATTGGTCTTCCATGAGCTGGATGGAGTATATTATGACTAGATAACATCAACATCCATGCTTCAACTTGAGCTTCAACAGAAAGAGGTATATGAACAGCCATCTGATCACCATCAAAATCTGCGTTAAAAGCAGCGCATACTAGAGGGTGTAACCTAATTGCTTTTCCATCAATTAATAAAGGCTGAAAAGCTTGTATTCCAAGTCTATGCAAAGTAGGCGCCCTATTTAAAAGTACAGGATGATTACTTGTCACATATTCCAAAACTTGATACACCTCTTGAGCTTTATCATCTACTAATATTCTTGCATTCTTAGGAGTTCTAGCATATCCTCTTTTAATTAGTTCATTAATAATTTGAGGCTTAAATAATTCCATTGCCATATCCTTAGGGATACCACATTGATGCAACCTCAATTCAGGTCCTACAACAATCACAGAACGTCCAGAATAATCAACTCTTTTTCCAAGTAAGTTTTGTCTAAATCTTCCTGTTTTTCCCTTTAGAGAATCACTTAATGACTTAAGAGGTCTTCTTGTACCACTTCTAACTGCTGATTGCATTCTACTATTATCTAACAATGAATCTACAGCCTCCTGAAGCATTCTTTTCTCATTTCTTAAAATTACATCTGGTGCTTTAATCTCCATAAGCTGTTTCAGTCTATTATTTCTAATAATAATTCTTCTATATAAATCATTTAAGTCCGACGCAGCAAATCTTCCACCTTCTAATGGAACTAAAGGTCTTAATTCAGGAGGCAACAATGGCAAAATACTCAAAACCATCCACTCAGGCTTGTTATTTAATTTTTTTTCTAAACGAGGATCAAATTTCCTTAAAATTCTTAATCTTTTTAAATAATCGTCTTTCTTAGTAACAGAAGTCTTTTCATTATTTATTAGAGCAAGGAGTCTATTTATCTCTTTTGAAACATCCAAATCAGATAATAGTGATTTAATAGCAGCTCCACCCATAGATGCATGAAAAAAATTATCATCGTCGATATCATCCTCTGAAATACCCTCAGAATCAATTCCAAATTCATAATCTAAATCTAAATATTCATCCTCAGTAATCAGCTCACCAGTTTCTCTTCCAGATGCTCCAGGTTGAAGTATAACAAATTTCTCATAATAAACAAGTGACTCTAACTGCTTGGTTGTGTATCCTAGAAGATAACTAATTTTACTAGGTATTGAACGTAAATACCATATATGAACAACAGGAACTGCTAAGGTTATATGTCCAATTCTTTCTCTTCTAACAGACTTCTTTGTGACCTCTACGCCACATCTATCACAAACAATACCCCTATATCTAATGCCCTTGTATTTACCACAATGACATTCAAAATCTTTAATTGGGCCAAAAATTTTCTCACAAAATAAACCACTCTTTTCCGGTTTATATGATCTATAATTGATTGTTTCTGGCTTGGTCACTTCACCATAAGATCGTTCTAAAATGTTTTCGGGAGACAACAAGCCCAAAGTAACCGAATTAAATGATTTGAATTGTGAATTTGATCTATAATTTTTTCTCAAAATTATTCTCCCTTGAATTAATTTTAAATTAACTTAAATGGACATTAAGTCCCAATGCTTCTAATTCTTTACATAAAACCTTGAATGATTCTGGGACATTAGCTTCAGGAGTATTCTTACCTTTAACTAGAGAATTATACAGATTGGTTCTTCCCATTATATCATCAGATTTTACAGTCAATATTTCTTGTAATGTATGCGCAGCACCATATGCTTCTAACGCCCATACTTCCATTTCTCCAAATCTCTGACCACCAGACTGAGCCTTACCACCTAAAGGCTGCTGAGTAATCAACGAGTATGGTCCAGTAGAACGAGCATGCATTTTATCTGCAATAAGATGCGATAATTTTAAAAAGTAGGTACTACCATAAACTACAGGAGTTTTAATTTTTTCACCAGTTCTACCATCCCATAATTCCATTTTTCCTGTTGTTGGTAAACCAGCTTGCTTTAATTCATTTAAAACTTCTTTTTCAACAGCTCCGTTAAAAACAGGTGTTTTATATACTTTTTTTAATTTTCTTCCAGCCCACCCAAGCATAGCTTCATATAATTGACCTAAGTTCATTCTTGAAGGAACACCTAGTGGATTTAAAATTAAATCAACTGTTTTTCCATCTTTGGTAAAAGGCATATCTTCTTCTGGAACAATAATTGAAACGATTCCTTTATTACCATGTCTACCTGCCATTTTATCACCAATAGAAACTTTTCGTTTTTGTGCTATATATACTTTTGCTAATTTCATAACACCTTGCTGAAGTTCATCTCCGATTCTTAACTTAAATACTTCTTTTTCAAGCTTATCTTCAAGTTGCTTCATATTCCTATTATAATTTCTCCAAATTTTCAAAATATTATTCCAATTTATCGGATTTATCACCCATGGTGACTTTAGAGAAAGAGATTCAAAATCCAAACTACTAATTCTTTTTTTAGTAAGCAAGGTTTTAGCTTTAACAACAGTCTTATTTGATGCAATATCTCTAATTCCACCAGAGTTTTCATCAAGCATCTGAGCTATTAAAAGTTCACTCCTTTTATTCATCAATTCGACTCTTTCGCGCCTTGCATTTGATTGTAGTTCTCTAATTTTTTTCTTTTCTTCAGCTCTTATAGCAACATTTTTTCTTTCAAATAATTGAGTTTCAACTACTACTCCACTAACGCCTGCACCACAACGCTTTGACGCATCCTTAACATCTCCTGCTTTTTCGCCAAATATTGCTCTTAATAATTTTTCTTCTGGAGTAGGGTCAGTTTCTCCTTTTGGAGTTATTTTACCAACTAAGATATCACCTGGATTAACTTCTGCTCCAACTCTAACGATTCCTCTATGATCCAAATCTTTTGTTGCATCTTCACTAACATTTGGAATTTCATTTGTCAACTCCTCCTCACCTCTCTTAGTATCTCTAATCTCAACCTCAAATTCTTTAATATGGATAGATGTAAGAGAATCATCTTTTACTAATTTTTCACTTATTACAATCGCATCCTCAAAATTATATCCTCTCCAAGGCATGTACGCAACAGTAAGATTTCTACCTAACGCCAATTCACCATCTTTTGTAGAATGACCATCAGCAATAATATCACCTTTTTTAATTTTATCACCAACTTTTACTATTGGCTTTTGGTTAATACATGTATTTTGATTTGTCCTTAAGAATTTCTTAAGAGAATAAGTATAGAACTTTTCAACAGGATTTAATTCAATATCTTCATTCTCTCCTTCTGTTTGAATAGTAATATGATTTGCATCTACTGATGAAACAACACCATTATGCTTACTAGCCATTGCTGAACGTGAGTCTTTAGCAACCGTAGATTCCATTCCAGTACCAACAATTGGTTTTTCAGGCTGCAGCAATGGGACAGACTGCCTCATCATATTTGAGCCCATCAAGGCTCTGTTTGCATCATCATTTTCTAAAAAAGGAATCAACGCTGCCGAAACACTTACGATTTGATTAGGCATAACATCCATATAATCAATTTCCTCTTTTGTGGAAAGTGTAAATTCAACACCATTTCTTGTTTTAATTAGCTTGTTAGAAAATTCACCATTTTTACTATACTCTTCAGAGGCTTGTGCAATAAATGAACGATCTTCTTCATCTGGAGATAAATACTCAATATTATCTGATATTTTTTTATCAACTTTTCTATAAGGTGATTCTATAAATCCTAAATTATTAACTACCGCATGAATAGATAGTGAATTAATTAAACCAATATTTGGACCTTCGGGAGTTTCAATAGGACACAATCTACCATAGTGAGTGTAATGAACATCTCTAACCTCAAAACCAGCCCTATCTCTAGATAAACCGCCTGGTCCCAAAGATGATATACGTCGTTTATGAGTGACTTCAGCTAAAGGGTTGGTCTGATCCATAAATTGAGACAACTGACTTGTACCAAAAAAAGCATTTAAAACAGTAGTAACAATCCTTGAGCTTATCAAATCTTGAGGTGTTAAACTTTCAGCTTCTCTTTGATTCATTCTTTCAGATACAGTTCTCTTCATTCTAGCTAGTGCAATATTAAACTGATTAGCTAGCTGCTCGCCACATGTCCGGACTCTTCGATTACCTAAATGGTCAATATCATCTGGGCCATTTTGATTATTTCTCATAGATATTAAATATTTAAAAACTTGTATAAAATCATCTTTTGTTAATACAGCATCTTCAATAGGAGTTTCTAAACCAAATTTCTTATTTATACGATATCTTCCTACCTGACCTAAATCATATTTCTTCGTAGAAAAAAACATTTTTTCAATAAACTTAGCAGCAACTGATACATCGGGCGCTTCACCAGTTCTCAAATGTTGATAAAGCAATAAAACAGCTTCACCAGAATTGTTAGTTGGATCTTTTTTTATTGTATTTCCTAAAACTTCAATGGCTACTTCATTTTCTTTAATATCATCCAACAATTCAATTTCATTCAATTTATTATTTAAAAGAAGTTTAATACTATCCTTATCTATAATAGCATCTTTCTCAAGCAAGACTTCACCAGTGTTGATATCGATAATATCATCTAAAAGAATCTTACCTAAAATATTTTTACTATTTTTTAATTTATGATTTTTAGTAAGACCAAAAGATGAATATATTTCAGTATTCGTTGAAAAACCAATTGCTCTTAATAATATTGAGGCAGGGAACTTTCTTCTTCTATCAATAATAGCATAAATACAATCATAAATATCAGTAGTAAAATCTACCCATGAACCTCTAAAAGGAATAATTCTTGCAAGAAATATTTTAGTTCCATTTGGGTGGAAAGATTGATCAAAAAAGACTCCAGGTGATCTTTGAAGCTGACTTACTATTACTCTTTCTGCACCATTTATAATAAATGTACCTGAATCTGTCATGTAAGGAATATTTCCAAAGAAAACATCTTGCTCAATATTTTGCACATAATTAGACTTATCATTTTCATCTGTTATATGAAGCACAAATTTGACCTTCAGAGGAACATTGTATGAGATTCTTCTTTCTAAACACTCTTTAACGGAATATTTAGGTAAACCTAAAAAATAAAATTTATATTCTAAAACATAGTTTCTATGATTATCTTCTATGGGGAAAGTATTTCTAAGGACTGCTTCTAAACCTAGATTTTTTCTTTTTTCAGGCAAAACATCTTCTTGCAAAAAGTCTTTCCAAGATTCAACCTGGATAGCTAATAAATCAGGTAAATTTATACTAAAATTGTTTTTTGAGAAATCGTGAATATTATTTTTCATCTAACAGTATACACCTCCATATTTGAATAGAACATAGATTAAAGACTACTATATTAAATTTCTTGTTATAAAAATTGTTTAAACTAACTTAAAGTTACTGTTGCGCCAGCTTCTTCTAATTTTGCTTTTAATTCTTCAGCTTCTTCTTTTGGAGCTGAATCCTTAACAACACTTGGAGCCCCATCAGCTAATTCTTTAGCTTCTTTAAGACCAAGAGAAGTAACTTCTCTAATAACTTTAATAACAGCAATTTTCTTATCTCCAGTAGCGGTCAACTCAACCTTGAAATCAGATTTTTCTTCTGCTGCACCTTCAGCAGGTGCTCCCGGAGCTGCTCCACCAGCAACTGCAACTGGTGCTGCAGCTGACACATCAAACTTATCCTCAATATCTTTTATTAATTCAGAAATCTCAAGCATATTAGCTGTTTCTAAATAACTTAAAACATCATCTTTACTTATTTTTGCCATTGTAATCTTCCCCTTATTATTAAACTTTATTTTTTATTTTCTAAACTCTTAATAGTACTCGCTAATTTTGACATAGAAGCATTTAACAATGATGCCATTTTTGACATTGGAGAGTTAAGCGCATAAACAAACTTAGCTAGAAGAACATCTTTTGTTGGCAAATTAGCCAACTCTTTATATTTAGATGGATCATAAAGATTACCATCAAAATATAAACCCACAACTTCAAAAGACTCGTTTTCTTTTGAAAAATCTTTAATCACTCTAGCTGGTGATGTAGGATCACTATTAGCATAGGCAATAGCAATCTGGCCAGAAAGAATAGTATCAAACATATCATTGAAACCTGCATTTTTCGCTGCAATCTTAGTTAATGTATTTTTAGATACCATGAAATCCACATCGTTATCAATGAAGTTCATTCTAAGGCTAGCTGCTTGATCAACATTCATACCAGTATATTTTGTGAAGTACAACGCGGATGAATTTTTAAATTTGCTTGTTAAATTTTCTACTAATTCTATATTTTTTTGATTCGGCATAATTATTCAATTCTTTAAGTTAATTTACAAACTCACTTTTATCAATTTTTAAACTAGGACTCATAGTAGAAGAAATTGAAAACTTTTTAAAATAAACACCCTTGACAGAAGAAGGTTTAGCCTTCAATATTGCACCAATACAAGCATTTATATTTTCAATTATTTTATCTTTGTCAAAAGATACTCTTCCAACACTTACTGCAATAATACCAGCTTTATCAACTCTATACTCAACTTTACCAGCGATAATCTCTTCTACAGCTTTTTCGATATTTGGAGTAACCGTTCCAGTCTTAGGGTTGGGCATTAAGCCTCTTGGGCCTAACACTCTTCCTAACTTCCCAACTTCGGCCATCATATCAGGAGAAGAAATTAGAACATCAAAATCTAACCATCCACCGGCTATCTTATCTAACAAGTCTTTAGCCCCTGATTCAATTGCACCTAAATCTTTTGCCTTTTTATTTTTCTCATCATCTTTGGACAAAACTACAACTTTAATTTTTTTTCCAGTTCCATTTGGTAAACTAACCATACCACGTACCAATTGGTCAGCATGACGAGGATCTACACCTAAATTAACAGATATATCTACTGACTCATCAAACTTTGATTTAGAAAAACCATGCAATAAATCAACGGCTTTATCTAAACCATACTCTTCTAATGGGTCATAGGACGATAAGCTTTCTTTGTATTTTTTACCTCTCAACATATTTATTAACCCTCTACTTTTACGCCCATACTTCTGGCTGTACCCTTAACCATTTGGATAGCTGAATCTATTTTTTTAGTATTCAAGTCAGGCAATTTAATTTTAGCAATTTCTTCAACTTTTGAAGATGAAATTGTTCCAACAATATCTCTATTTGGCTCCGAGGAACCTTTTTTAATCTTACAGCCTTCAAGGATTAAAGATGGAACAGGAGGAGTTTTTGTAATAAAAGTAAAAGACCTATCTGCATATACAGTTATAACCACAGGAACAACTTTACCTGCCTGGTCTTGAGTCTGAGCATTAAATGCTTTACAAAAATCCATAATATTTACACCATGTTGTCCTAAAGCAGGACCAACAGGAGGAGAGGGATTAGCCTTACCACCTTCAATTTGTAATTTTATAAAACCTTCTATTTTTTTATCTGCCATAATAAACTATCTTTCTAATTCTACTTGAAAGTAATCCAATTCAACAGGAGTAGATCTGCCAAAAATTGAGATTGTTACTTTCACTTTTTGTTTTTCATCATTAGTTTCCTTAACCATACCCGAAAAGTCAACAAACGGTCCTGCAATGATTTTAACGCTATCATCTTTTTGAAAAGGTGATACAATCATCTCTCTACCCTCTTTGCGTTCTACTTCACCGAATATTTTTTTAATTTCCGCATCTCTTAATGGAATTGGTTGCTTACCCTTGGCTCCTACAAAGCTAATCACCCCTTGAATGTTTTCTATAAAATATCTCGAAACCTTATCGAGCCTCATTTTTATAAGGATATAGCCTGGGAAGAAAACTCTTTCTTTAATAACTTTTTTACTATTAATAATTTTAACAACTTTTTCAAACGGAACAAAGACTTCTTCTATTGCATCCTCAATATTTTCTCTTTTTGATTCATACAATATAGTATCTTCTACAACTCTTTCTTTCCCTGAAATAACTCTCAAAGAAAACCAATTAAATGAATCATTATTATTTAAAGCTTTTTCCATGTGCATTCAACTAAATAAAATTATATAAAACATTAACAAATTCAGACAAACCTATATCAAGAACAAACAAGAAGATTGCAATAATAAAAGCAAATACCCCAACAATAAAAGTTGAATTAACAGCTTGATCTCTTGTTAACCAAGAAACTTTAGCCATTTCAACTCGAATACTTTTAAAATAATCTGATATACTTTTAACCATTATAACATTTCTCCAGCAGGTGAGGAAGGACTCGAACCCTCAACTTCCGGCTTTGGAGGCCGGCGCTCTACCAGTTGAACTACTCACCTAGCAATCACTACCCACCTAGTAATTAATATTTACTTTGTTTCTCTAAAAACTACATGCTTTCTAACTACAGGGTCATATTTCTTGTATTCAATTTTTTCAGGATGTAAACGCTTATTCTTAGTTATTGAATACCTATATCCTGTACCAGCAGTACTTTCTATTTGAACAATATCTCTTTTGCTATTACCAGCCATGATTATTACTCTTTAATTTTAGTAACAACACCAGCACCCACAGTATGACCACCTTCTCTAATGGCAAATCTTAGCTCTGTTTCCATCGCAATTGGAGTTATTAATTCTATATCAAGATTTACATTATCACCAGGCATTACCATTTCTGTGCCAGAAGGAAGTATAACATTTCCTGTAACGTCAGTAGTTCTAAAGTAAAACTGAGGTCTATACCCCTTAAAGAAAGGAGTATGTCTTCCACCTTCT
>CERI01042434.1_pt1 | contig 15017 bp, 14 predicted proteins | sample 350261 | NCBI WGS metagenome assembly CERI01 (sample SAMEA2620979, study PRJEB7988) | marine metagenome | isolation source: saline water (ENVO:00002010), including
TGATGAAGATGATGATTAAATAATAAAAATAAAAATAAATATTTATTAATAAAAATAAAAATAAATATTTATTAATAAAAATAAAAATAAAAATAAATATTAAATCATTCTAAACTATTAATATAAACTATTAATATAACCATAAATTTTTTTTACTGCAAATTTTATAATAAATGGAATTAAAGTTGTAATTATAATAGTAACCCAAAATAATTTATTTTTTAAATTACCTCTTTTAAATATGTAAAATATAAAATATAATGCTACTAATATGTAGTAAGTAATTAACATATACATATAATATTTTTTTTGTGTGTCAATATCCTGAAATTTATAGAATACTCTTCTTTCTGATGTATTACTATTTTTAATTAAATTATCTAATTTTTTTTGTAATTTTTGATATTCTTCTAATTTTATTATTTCTAGTTCCTTTAAACGCTTTAACGATACAAATCCTGCTGAATAAGAAGAAATAATTGCGACATTTTCTTGTCTGTTTTTATTTATTTGATTTTGTAATTCATTTGTAAAATTTTGTATTTCTTCTTCATTTTTAGGTTTTAAAACTTTATTCTGATAATAATTTTCACCCTTATACGCTATATAGTATTTTTTTTCAGCTTCTTCTTCATTATATTCACTTGATTTGGAAATTTGCTTAGTTTTTTCCCATTTTTTTTTAAGAGCTTCTACAAGTTTTTTTTGTTCACAATCCTGATCGCAATCTAATTTTCTATTAACTTTATTTATTAAGTCTCTAATTGCGGATGAAGGTAAACCAGATTTTTCTATTGTTTGGTCTAATTGTTCTACAAATAATCTATTATTTAATGCTAATTTCTTTGCTAAATCAGTACTCATATAATATAATAACGATATAATAATATCATTATTATATTATCATTTTAATATAATATCCAATATTGTTTTATTAAATTAATAATTAAAAATAATAAGTTCCACCTCCTGGGTTAGGCTGAACTAATTTTTGGCTATAGGATGATATAGAAGCAGGATTTAAAGGAAGATTAGTAAATCCTTCTTTTTTATTTTTTAATTTACAGACCATTTTTTCTTTATCAAATTTTAAACCTTCTCCAACACAACATTCTGGACCAATACAATCTCCTTCTTCAATCATTTCTAAGTCTTTTTCATATTGTTCCATACTTCCTTTCCAAGATCCGCTAATATCACCATCAGCTTCCAAATTTGAATGGACAGTATCTTTATCAAGTACAAAATCATACTGATTAATTTCTAAATTATTTCTTTTACCTAAATCATATAAATTTCTTAAAATGAAAAATCCACCAACAAATAATACAATACCAGCTAGAATATTAGAAATTCTTGAATTTAAAACACGACGCTGTCTTAATAAAGTTACTAATAGTAAACCAACGCATGTATAAATTACATATTTAAAAATCTGAACATATTTGCTATAATATCCAGAATAATAAGTATTAATTTCATTCATTCTCAAATTATTAATATTTTCATCTGAAACTATTTTCATTCTTTCACGTTCTTCACTTAATTTTTCTTCAAGTAATTCAACTATTGCCTGCTTATCATTTTGATCATTAGTAGATTTTTCAATATTACTATTTAAAACACTAGCAACTGAGTATAAATTTTTAAATAAATTTACTTTTTGATCATTAATTTCATCTATCTCTCTAATTAATAATTTTTGTCTATCTAATCCACTATTTGGTTGTAAACTACTTAACTCCATATGTAATTTTTGCTGAATAGTTTGTAAACTTTGAATATTACCTAAAATATTATTATATTCAGAAACACTCATATATATATATTAGTTTTAGATTTAATTTATAGATGCTAATTAATTTTTAAAAAAAGATTTTTTTATGTAATTAAATAAATTGTAAAGTCCAATTAAAGCAATAATTAATATAATCAATATTGATAAAGGTGATGGATTATTAGAAGAAAATGTTGAAAAACTAAAGATAAGTAATATTATCACTAAAATTAATCCAACTGTATATTTAAAATGATTCATTTTCAAAAATAATTTAGAACTTCTTGTTGCTGCCTCAATATCATGATCTATGGTACCACTATGTATTTTAATTTTTCCTGAAGTAGTATCCATCATTCCTGGGTCACCTTCAATCTTTTTTAATTGTTTTACTTTGTTTATAATTTGATTTTGTGTAAATTGTAATTTCTGAGCTAAATCATTATCTTTTGTAGCTAAATTCTGAGTTTCTGAAAGCAAATTATTTCCTAAATCTAATAATTTTTTATTTAAATTAGACATGGTTTGTAAAGTTGATGGTGTTACATTTAATCTTTCACAGAAACTAGTATTTGTCATTGCATCACCTGCTATAATAGCATCAAATTCATCTTTTTCTAATGGTAATGGAGTCATATTACATGCTTCTGATCTATTTTCCCAAACATCTTTTGGATAAATATGTTTAACTCCTTTAATATCTACCCATGCATTTTGACCTCCTCCAGTTATATTATGACCCGATACTCCACAAGGCTGCTTTGCAACTCTATTTGGACCACCTAAAAGACCATTAAAATCTGGTGCTGCAATTGATACTGGTCCCGAAGAGCAACTTTCTGGACGATTTTCCCAGGCATTAACATCATAATTAGATGCAAATCCAAATTCATTTACATAATAATATTGATTATTGTATTCAATATTTTGATTAGCATAAGTAATAGGGGTTAAACTATTATTATGAATAATTTCGTCTGACATATTTTTATAAGCTGAAGCATACTGTGCTAAAAGTTTATTAAAATCAGTTGCCATTTTCTCTAGATTACTATCTAATTTGGGTTTAGTGGTTGATGGAATATCAAAAGTAATAGGTTCTGGGTCAACAAAAGGAATATCACTTCTTCCTGTTAAAGGTCTTTCAAGATTTTCGCTAGGTGAGCTATTCTCAAATCCTTCTTTCATTTTTTTAAATTTATCTCCTTGTTTATTTGAAATATTTTCCATATCTATATTATAGTTATAGAAAATGTTTAAAAAATTAATTCCTAAAGTGAAATAAAACTATATTGAAGTAGATTTTATAATAATTATTTTGTTTATTAATTATTTTTTTAAACCAAATTTAAAAAATAACCCTGTATACAATATTATTAAAGTTGCTAATATAATATTTTGTGTTAATTCTTCATAAAAATATGTATTTTGTATAGCTAGTTCTCCTTGCGATGCTAACTTACTATCCTTAAATTTTGCTATTTTTTCTTTTAATTTTAAATTTTTTGATTCTACTTCTTTTGTAAAAAAATTTATTATATCTACATTTTTTTTTAAATTATCAGAATCCTTATTTAAATCAGTTTCTAGTTCATAAAGATTTGCGCTTAATTTAAATAATTGATTATAATTATTTGAATATTCTGAATTATTATTAATTTTATAGTTATTATAAGATTTTTTCATATCATCTAAATATTGTTCAATATTTGAATATAAATCTTTAAATTTTTTTTTATAAGTTTCTGGTGCAACAAAAGATTTATGAGTATGTCCTGATTTACTTTCCATTTATATATTAAGCAGAACAAATTCTATAAAATTTGGTTTTAATTGCAGTTTTACTTGAACGTTCTATTTTAAATATTTGTCCTGGTTTAATTCCTAAAACCTGCGATACTGGATCAAATCTTGAAATGGTTGGAAATGATGAATTATTAGTAATACAAAATTTTGATCTAACATTATTTGCCTCTTCTTCACTAATAACACTATGTTTTGGAACTAAACTATGTTTTAAAATATTAAATTGTAATCTATCAATATTAATTAAATTAACAAAAATTTTATCATGTTCATAAATTGATCTTTGGATTTTTTGTAGAGTATCATTTGGCTCATCTTTAATAATAATAATTAATTCATCGTCAGGTCCTAATACTTGCTCTACATTAAATAATGATTCAATTATTTCATAAATATTATTAGTTCTAATTGACTTATCTAAATTAAAATACTTTATATATACTTTTTTTTTATCTTTACTTTCAACTAACATATCTAAAGTATTATTTTTAACTAATTCAGTTATTTCATTTAAACTAAAGCCCTTATAATTTTCAGTGTTATATCCTCTTTCTTCTAAAATATCTAATATAATATTTCTTGATTTGAAAACTAATAGAATATTATTGTTTTCAGTCATTGTATATATTTTAAATTTATATTTAAATAAATTTCAATTTTATATCATTTTAATTCATTTTAATTCATTCCTAATTCATTCCTAATAATTTTTTGGCAGATTGTAATTGATTTTTTGCTGTTTTAATTAATTGTTTATTATCATAAAATTCCTTATTTAAACACCAATTTCCAAAATTATTTGTTAAATTAAATGCAACTATAATAACTAATAAAATTATTAAAATATAATTAAAATTCATATTATAATCTAATTATATTTTTTTAAATTATTATCTAATTATTATCTATTTAATACAATTTATGAATTCCACCAGGACCTAACATATGTTCATATTTAACTATTATTGGTTTTCTTTCACCTCCTGGACCTAAATTATGTGGATGTCTGGGATGTGGATGTCTGGAATGATGATAACCAGGATGAGGATGTCCCACATAATATTTATATACATTACTAGTAGTATCCTGGGTTCTAAATATACCAAGCATTATAATTATCAATACTATAACTATTAAAATATTTAAAACATTCATTTATATATTTTAATTATATTTTTTATAATTTATAATTTATAAATATTATAATTAATGATATTGACGTCCTAAACGATTATTTGGAATATTTGATTGTTTAGTTTTTTTATGTAGTTGATGAATATATTTACTTTCACTTTCTGCTCCTCTATTTTGATTAGGATGATGAGGATGGTTAGGATGGTTAGGATGATTAGGATGGTTAGGATGATTAGGATGGTTAGGATGATTAGGATCATGAGGATGGCTAGGATGATTAGGATGATGAGGATGGTTAGGATGATTAGGATGGTTAGGATGATGAGGCTGGTTAGGATGATTGGGATGATTAGGATGATTCGGATGATTGGGATGATTGGGATGATAATGATGACGGCGATCAATATGATGAGGAGAATATTCCGCATGGTATTTTTTATGAGGAGCACGGTAATCTACTTCTCCATTAACCTGCCAATACGAAGGAGTTAGAACTCTTTCTGTAATAATTCTTTTACTTTGTATCGATTTTTTTACGGAATTATGAACTATTATTAATATCACAATAATAACAAATATACTTATAGTTGCTAAATTTAAAGCATTTAAATTTATCATTTATATATTTATTAAATATATTTAATAAATTTAATAAATTAGACAATCATGAAATATTATTAATTAGGTAATATTTACTATTTTTTTTAATTCTTGTTCTTTTGATTCTTCACCTTCTTCTTGATCTAAATTCTCTAAATTAGTTAATATTTTTAAATTACTTTCTTTCAAATCAGGAGTAGAGGGATCATCAATTGGTGTTAAAACTATCTTACTTTCTGTTTCTAATAATGGCTCTTGTTTTAATTCAGAATTTGCTCCATCTATAGGTAATTCTATTACTGATTGTTCTATATTAGGTTCTTGAATCTCATTTGGTATTGGAACATCTTCAGATAATCTATTAATTTTTGATAAATCTAAGGTATTTACATTCGTTTTTACATTCGTTTTTCCAATTAATGGTTTGGTATCTATTTCGGATAATTCTTCGTTATCGCTGTTTAATTGCCCTATTTCATTTTCTGTAATTTTATTTAAAGTTTTTAATAATTTTTCTTCTTCTAAATCTTGAGTTTTTTTTAATACTTTTTCAGATGTAGATAATGGCGTAAATGCATTACTAGATATTACTTTATTGAGAGTTTCTTCACTTTGATTTTGAAAATCTTGAATAGTTGTCTCTCCAAGATTCTCTCCAAGATTCTCTCCTTGACTAATAATATTTTTATCAACTATTTCAGATTTTTTAAAAGTATCATTTAAAGATCCAAAATCTTCTTTTAACTTATTTATTTGATTACTAGAAGACATACTTGATAACTGTTCTATATTATCCTCTGTAATTATTCTCATTGTAATATTCATTGTTGAAAGTTCCTGTAATAATAATTTAAATGCATAAGGTACTCTTACTATACTAAAATCTCTTCCAAATTTAGTAACATTTTCTATTTTAAGATTATCATTTAATTCTCCTGTGAATTTTACAGGCCCATCTACAAATGGACTAATAAATAAATTAATATCACTATTATAAATTGCAATCATACCGGTTAAATTACAAACAGCCATATAATATTGATCGCCTCTAACTAACATAGACTCTTTTAAGAAATATGATAATCCATGTGCTACAATTGCATCTCTTTCTTGTTCGCCAACTCTTAATCCTCCATCATTTGCTCTACCCTGAACTGTTTGTCTTGTAATCATAGTTCTAGGTCCTTTTGCTCTATAATTAATTTTATCTTTAACAATATGTTTTAAACGCATATAATAAGTTGGTCCAATGAAAATATCCATTCTTAATTGTTCGCCAGTCTCTCCATTATACAATACTTCATTTGCTGTTGAATTGTAACCAGCTGATAATAATAATTCACCAAATGCTTTGTATTTAGATCCTGTATTATTAAAAGCTGTGCATTCAGCAAATGTTCCAAATTCACATGCGGCCTTTCCCATAACTGTTTCTAATAATTGACCAATAGTCATTCTACTTGGTAAAGCATGTGGATTAATAATAATATCAGGTCTTATACCATCTTCGGTAAAAGGCATATTTGCCTCATCTATTACTAAACCAATAGTTCCTTTTTGTCCACATCTACTACAAAATTTATCACCAATTGCTGGAATTCTCTCATCTCTAATTCTAACTTTCGCTAATCTATAACCTTCTTCGCCTTCGGATATAAAAGTTTTATCTACAAAACCTTCTTGACCTTTTTTTGGAAATACTGAAGAATCCAAAGATACATCTGGATTACTAATATTTGTTAAAACTTTTCCTATCATTACTTTTTTCTCATTAACTTGCGTATTTAATTTTATTAAACCGGTATCCTCTAAATCTGAATAGTCATTACCAGGCTTAAGACCTACAACATTAGTTTTTTCTATATTAACAAATCTTGAATCAACTACGGAATTACCAACTTTTGAACTTTCTTCTTTTGCTTCGTATGTGTTATAATAAGTATTTCTAAATAAACCTCTATCTATTGAAGCCTTATTAAATAAAATAGAATCTTCAACATTATAACCGCCATAACAAGAAATTGCTACTACTACATTTATTCCATATGCATGCTCTTCATTATTTATGAATTTTAAATATCTACTTTTAACTAATGGTAATTGACCATAATTTAATATTAATGCTGTTTTATCAAATCTTGATTGATAATTAGTATGATAAATAGAAACAGCTTGTTTACTTTGTCCGCATGAAAAAAGATCACGAGGCAATGGATTATTTTCAGGAAAAACAATTTGATTACCCATTACACCTAATAATAATGATGGATGAATTTCCATATGAGTATATGGTTTTTTGCTAATATTTTTATCAGGACATATTAAAGCGGATTCTTCTTCGGAGGTATCAATATATTCTATTGGTGCTTTAAAATTTTCTAAGTCATCATCTGTAACCGATGAATATAAATCTTTTACATTTTTATATGATTTACAAGTATTAATGTCAAATTCAGAATTTTTAATATTAAATCCACTAATTAATTGATTCCATGTAAAATTATTACTATTAATTAGTTGTAAAATATCAGGATTCTGAATACTTACTTGTTTATTTTGAATATAATATACAGGATGACACATTCTTCCACCATCAGTAAAAATTGTTATTTCCATTGCTTTTATATTCCATGATATTGATGTATATATTGAAATTAAGGCATTTCTTCTAGCTAATAATAAATAGTTATAAAAAACTTGAGGATCTTTTATTACAGCTATCCAGGATCCATTAACAAATATTTTAGTTAAATTAGCCAAATATTCAAAATCACATTCTTCAATTAATTCAATAAATGTATTGCTTCTTAACCAATCAACAATATCAATCATTGGACATTTTTTTGTAATTTTAGCCAATATACTCATGTGTTTATGTAATCCAATGTTTCCGCCATCCGGAGTATCAACTGGATCAATTATTCCATATTGAGATGAATGTAGCAATCGTGGTCCAACTACTTTTGCACTTGAATCTAGTGGTAAATTAATTTTTCGCATAATTGAAACATATGAATTAAAAGATAGTCTGTTAACATCCTGAACTACGCCAAGTCGTTTTGTATGTTGTTCTGCTCCCCAATTTCCTTTAAATGCTTTTCTAAAACCTTCTTCTAAAATTCTTGTTGCAAAAAACTCTGGATAATTATCCTTAATAAGACTCTGAAAATTATTTTGATAAATTACTTCTTTATAATAATATTCTTTATCTATTTTTTGAAAAATATTACGTTGTTGAAGAGTGTAATATTCTCTAAATAAATCATAAATTAAACTACCAGGTAACTCAACTCTTTTAAATTTAAAACTATCTCTATCTGTAGGCTTTTGATCTCTCTTAAATACTTTTAAAAGATTTAATACCATGTAACCTATAAAACATGCTTTATCTCTAAAATTAAGCTCACCAATATTTGGCAATAAGTAATTCATTAATATTTCCATAACATGCGCTTTGCTTTTACCTTTTGTAAATGAACCAATGTATTTAATAGCAATATCTTGATTAAATATTCTACCAGCATCATGAACTGATGGTATGAATAAATCAATATAATTTTTATATTTTTCTAAATCAAGTAAGCAACATTTAATAATATCTTTATCTGAAATTATTCCAAGAGCTCTCATAATAATGAATAAAGGAATTGGTTTCCTTACATTTGGTATATTTACAACGATTTGATTATTAGTTAAAGTAGTAGATGGAGAGACAATTCTTATAGATAAAGTTCTAATTGGTTTAGATGAATCTTCAGAAACCATTCTAATTTCAGCTGAATGGCTATATATTTCATTGAAATTATCTTTAACATAAATCATATTATCTGCGAATTTTTCTTGAGATATTATAGTTTTTTCCTTTCCATCAATTATAAAATATCCACCATAGTCATTTTTACACTCACCCATTGAAAATCGCACGTCTTTTGAAAATCCACTTAATATGCATAAATCAGATCTTAACATAATAGGAAATCTTCCTAGAAAGATTTTTTCTATTAAAAATTCACTTTTTATAGGATTATTTTCTGAATCATAAATTATAAATTCTACTTCTACATCATAATGAATAGAACATGAATAGGTTAAATTTCTTAATCTAGCCTCATTTGGATACATAAAATGTTCATTATCATTATCATATACTATTGGCTTACCAAAATATAATTTATCACCATTTTTACCTCCTAAATATAAATTTGCTTGATATTTATATATTTTTGTATTGGGATCTTGTTGCTTAATTATCTTAATTGGATTCTTTTCTTTGAATATTTGATTAATCTTATTATTAAAAAAATCATTATAAGACTCTATATGATGATCAACCAAAGCAGTTTTATTTTCTTCAAAATATTTTTCTAATATATTCCAAGTAGTTTCATTATTCATTATTTATATTATATTCTTATATTTTTAAGTATATAATATTAACTTCAATCTATCACTAATCTTTCTTAAAAATGGTATTTAATTAATCCAATTATTCCAATTATTCCTTTTATTCCAATTATTCCTTTTATTCCAATTAATCTAATTAATCTAATGATGATTAGAATGATGACCAGATTTATGATTATTATTATGACCAGATTGATGACCAGTATGTTGACTTGAACCATAAATCATTCCGGGCGCAATAAGTAATACAGCACCAATTATAACAGCTGCTAATAAAAATGGGATAAGAATAAGAAACCATGATAATCCTTTATAGCCTTTTTTACACAAATAATTTAGAATCCATGTCCAAAATAATATATATAATACTTTAAATACTAAGACTAAAAGTTTGTGAGTAAAAGTGCATTTGTATGCTCCAATACAAAGTTGATTATCATCTTTATTAAATATGTTTTGTAAGACCAACATAATTACTACAATTGAAGAAATACCTAAATATATTAAGGCTGGTGTGCAATAATCTCTTAAATTTATCTTTGAAAGTTTCATTATATTATTAAATAAGAAATTTATAATATAAAAAAATTATGGTTGTTGAAAATCTTGATTCCAAGGAGAAATACTTGGAGGAGGTCTTAAACCTTGAGCTGTATTATACATACTTTGTGCATTGTATAAAATACCTCTATAAGCGTCTAAAAAGGGTTGAGGAATTAAAGGATAAGTAGCGCTTCCGCCTGCTTGACTTAGACCACTAAGCGTTGCTGCAGTGCTAAAGGTTGTTTGTGGAGCTGGAGAAATATCTCCACCATATGGATCAGTTCCTCCTACTCCTATAGGTGTTCCATTAGAATAATAGTGACCACCTTTAACTGGATTCCAACCTGGACCTACTTGAGGACATGCTCCTGGACCAAACCCACCTTTTTGACTTTTATTATGTTTACCTTTTTTTAAATGTTTTTTATTAGTTTTTTTATGATGTTTTGTATGTTTTTTATGATGTTTTGTATGTTTTTTATGAACAGTTTTGGCGTGACTTTTAACTTTTCTACTATTTAATTTTGTAACTTTACTTTTCTTTGTTAGTTTATTTTTTAAAGCCATTATATATTAATAAAAGAAATTATTATAATTTAATCTAAATCTACATGAGTTAACATATGTCTACGACAACAATATTTGGTTAATTCTAATTTATCTAAAACTGTTCCTTCAGGTGTTTTCTCAATATTATTTTCCGTTAAATAAATAGGTTTATTTATAAGCATTCCTTTTTCAGATTTAATTTTTTTTACTTGTTCTTGATAATATCTATATTTATCTGCTAAAACTTCTCCGCATGTAAAACATTTAATAGGGATAATCATATTTACTAATTGATTATATTTTTTTATTAAATCAATTTTATTAATATTAATTTTGTTTTTTAGAATCAGGACATTTACCTTTACCTTCATGACATTTATTTTTATGATGCCAATGATGAGATCTTATTATATTTTTATCTCCATCTTTCATTTCAGAATGAAATATTGGTCCACTAATACTTCCAGCTACACATTTACTATATGGTTGCTCTTTCCCTTTTTGTATAATTTGCCCATTTAATAATATACAACAATCACTTGTTTTACAGCGTTCATCAGATAATTTATTACAGTTTTCATTTATTTTAGAAAAACTTTTATTTTTACAAAAGTGCTTGTTTCTTTCTTGTAGAGTGAAAGCCTCAACTTGAACTTTTCTAGTGCCTCCTTTATGTGTTGTATAAGGTGGTACATCAGTAAACTTATCTCCATAAGCTGAAAATATTACTAATGATCCAAATATTAATAAACTTAAAATTATTATGTATAATAAATTCTTTTCTATAAATTTCATCATATATAATAACCAAATAAATTATTGTAACTTATATGCTTCACCTACCTTTGTTTTTTTAAGTCTGGTTTTATTTCTATGAATATTATCATGGCAAATTTCACATATATTAATTAGATTGGCAACATGATCTTTTCTAAAATTTAGACCATCTTTATTAATATAACCATTTTTAGAATTCATTTTATATTCTAAATGATGAACTTCATCAGCTTTTCTAATTTTACATAATTCACATAATCCTCCTTTTACTTTTTTAGAATTATATTTACTTGTATTTAAGTCTAATACATTAATATAAGATTTATTATATTTAATTCTTAAATCATGTGCTCTATTTAAAAAATTTTCTGGTAAATCTAAAGATTTGCAAACTTCTAAACCATACATACTATCACCGGCTCCTTCTTGTAATTTTCTATTATATTCTAATTTATCAGTTATTTTATCATAAACTACTGTCATATGGTACATTTTCATTTTATCTAAATTTTCTATTTCTTCGTAACCAACAATTTCATGGAAATGAGTTGCAAATAAAAATGTAGACCTTTTTTTATGTAAAATTTCTAATCCACTTACAAAAATACTTAATGCTGAATCATTTTCAGTACCTGAACATAACTCATCACCTAAAATTAGACTATTTTCATCTGATAAATTTAAAATAGTTCTTAATTCTAGCATTTCTACGGCAAATGTTGATAAACCTTTAAAAATATTATCATGTCCTAATATTCTAGTAAATATAGATGTATATGGATAATAAGAAAATTCTGATGCTGGTACATATAAACCTGCTTGGGCCATAATTATACTTATTCCTATAGCTTTAATTAAACAAGTTTTGCCGACAGCATTTGTCCCATATAGTAATATTCCAAGAGTATCTGATAAATCTAAATCATTTGTTACGTATAACTCTTTTGTATTTAAAATTTCAACTAATGGATGTCTAATACCTGTAAATGATACAAATGATTTATTAGCATTATTATTTGAATTATTATTTGAATTATCTTTTATAAGTGGTTTGCAATAATTAAATTCTTTGGCTAAAAAACATTTGCTTTGTAAAATATCTAGTTCACTAATAAATTTAATTAAATTATTAAAATTTTCTTCTGCTATATTGCTAATAAAATTATTGTAATATAACTCCAAAGAACTAATTAAATTATTTTTAGAAGTATTTATTGATGAATTAATTTCTTTAATCTGTGGACTTGTAATAATCATTGTACTTCCATTCCCTCCGGTTACAGCATAAATGATATCACTAATATCTAAATTGAATTTTTCATATTTTTCAGAATAATTAGACATATAAGTTAATTCTACATACTTTTCATTACTTTTTTCTCTCTTCAAATCTATTTCTTTTTTCAAAAAAGTTACTCTTCTTTTGGTAGCTTGTAAAGTAGGATCGCTTTTTGCTGTCTCATTAATTTTTACATATTCAGGATTTTTTGCACTTTTTGTTGCTTTTTCTGTTTTTTGAATTAAATCAGAAAAATATTTTCTAATACATTCTAATTTTTGCTCACTTTCAATTGATAATTTATAATACTTATCTATATTTTCACATAAATTTAAATTAATATAAACTAACCTTTTTATATCCCAATTTCCTAATTTTTCTTGTGAAATATCATCAATATATTTTCCATTTTGTAAATTAATATTATATTCAATTGTTTCTTTTAGTTTTTCATAAATTTTTTTAATTTCTTCAAAATCATCTAAATTAATAGTTTCTTTTAAATAATCAATTAATTTATCATCCTTTTTTACAATATTGTAGAGAGAAAAAATAGATTTCAAATTCTCATTTAAAATATTAAAATCCTTAGGGCTAATCTTTTTTAATATTAATTTTCTTCTTAATTTTTCCATATCTTTTATATTAACTAGCTCACTTCTATATTCAAGCCAATTATTTTCTAATAAGTGTTCAGTAATATCATAAGATTTATTTAAAATATCTTTATTTGTTATAGGATTTAATAAATTATAATTAAATTCTCTCTTTCCCATAGGAGTAATACAATTGTTAAGTAAATTGCTTAGACAACTATTTTTACCCTTACTACGATTATCTGATATAATATTTAATTGTTTTAATGAATGATTTGCTAATAATAATCGTTCTGTTAAATTTTCTATAATAGGTTCATTAAGTTTTTTTACCAGATTAGGATTATGTTTATAAATAAAATCTAGTAAAAAAACAAATGATTGAATTGCAATGCAATAGTTTTGTAAATTATTGAGAATTATGGTTGAATCATTATTTGGATAAAATTTTTCAATTACTTCTTTTTGATATATTTGTTTCTCAGAATTTTTAATTAATTTTTCTTTTTCTTTACTATCAGAGGTGATTATATGAATTTTATTAGAATTAATTGATGCAAAATTTATTATATCATTAATTTTTGCTTCACTTAAATTAGATATTAAAATAGTTTCATTTGGATTATAAATTGATATATATCGCTCTAATTCATCAAATGTTGAAGGATTATGTAAATAAGGTTTTGAAAATTCAAAGACTGACACCTTTCCAGTATATATATCTATATTTGAAATTCCAACAGTTATATCTATTTTTGATTTCTTAGATAAAATATTTTTCGAAGTATGTAACCAAATACAAGTTGTATTATTAGAAAGTTCTTGAGTATCATTTGAAAAATATGTTCCTGGAGAGAAAATAGCATATAAACTTCTAGTAGTATTCTTGCCTTGGATATCTTGTGTGTAAACTACTATTGTATATCCCGTATCTTGCATTTTTTTTACATATTTTTCTAATTGAGGCAATCCAAATCCTGCCATTACAACCTTTTTCTTTCCAACAAATACATTAGCTTTTTGAGTTATAGTCATGTCATTAACTTCAGCAAAAAATTCAATATCACTTCCAATAATTTTATTTTCATTATCTTTTATTCCATAAACTTCAAAAAAAGAACCTACTTGCATTAATACTAGTGTTTTATCACCATATTCATTCTTATATTTTTTAGTTAATTCTAAATATTCATCAATTATCATATTAATTTAATAATAATAATAGTTTTAAATTAATATTTTAATTTTATTAACAGTAACCGCATGTGGATTGGCAATTTTTAATTACTTTTTTTTTATAACATTTATTTACTTTTTTACTACACCAGTTTTTAGATTTTTTATCCTCACATTCAATATTAATTTCATCGCAACAATTTTTTTTTACACATTTTTTTGAGCAATTATTTTTGCATTTTTTAGCTTTTTTATCAAATAGTTCACACTCTAATAGCGTAGAGCGAGTAAGTTCTGGAGGATTAGTGTAAAGATTATTTTCTAGTGACCCAGGACTAACTGGTGGAGGACTAACTGGTGGAGGACTAACTGGTGG
>CERI01008610.1_pt1 | contig 15011 bp, 20 predicted proteins | sample 350261 | NCBI WGS metagenome assembly CERI01 (sample SAMEA2620979, study PRJEB7988) | marine metagenome | isolation source: saline water (ENVO:00002010), including
GAGCGCCATAAGCTACAAGTTGCATTAATCCTCCTCCCATTTTTTATTATAGACTTAGAAAAAAATTTTGAGAAAATAGCACAAATTAAAATAAAATTTTAAAATCTTTAAAAATTATCTAAATAAATTATTTGCTAAAATTACTAAGAATATCGCTTGTGTAAATGTCATTGGTTCAAATTGTTTATCTCTAGATACATTACCAAAGTCTGCCATTAATTTTGGAGCAACATAATTATATGAAAATTGAACTAAATAAACTTTAATAAAAAAGACTACAAAGACAAATAAAAATGTTTGAACACTATTACCTTCTGGCATAAACTTTTTCGTAGATCCGCCCATTAATGAAATCATTTTATATATTTAAACATTTTTTTTTAATAAATAATAAAATGGAAAAATTAATAGAAATTCTTAATGATAATAAAGAATATTTTAATACACCCCAAGGTCAAAAAACAATAGAATCTTTTAAAATTCAATTAGATAAAAAAATTAATGAATCTACATCAGGTGAAAAATTACTCGAAGAATCACAAGAATTAAAAAAAAATATTATAAGAACTGGATCAGATATTTTAAAAAATAATAGTTAATCTAAATTATTTAATCAATATAATTCTTAAATATTTCATTAATTTCTTTTTCTCCGAGTTGAATTTCTAAAAGTTGAGAAACAGGTTTCATAATCTGATTTGTTATATAAAAGTTATAATCTAAATTTAATTTTTTATCTATAATATAATCCCTATGCTCAATACGATTACCTTGAAGTATTGTTTTCTTTTTATCTTTACCTTTATTTTTACCTGATTTATATTTATTTTCTATATCATATTTCATGTTGTATTCTAATTCAAAATAAGCATAAGGTATACGATCATTTGGTTTAGGTTTATTACCTGGATCTCTTTCTGCAATTCTATCTGCCAGAACTTTATGAGCAATTGATTCAGGATTTTTATAATATCCTCTTAAAGATTTTGTTATCACAAACATATCAATATTATCTTTACTCATTTCACCTTTACTAATCTTTAATAATGTATCTTTTAACCATTGTCTTGCTAATTCAACATTTTTTTGTTTCATTAGAATTTCTAAAATATTACCATAAACATATTTTACAATAGGAGCATTATCTCTACGTTTCATAACAATACCCATAGAAGTTCTTTTAGGATCAGTTAAATATTCCATTTCATGTTTATCACCAATATAACGTTTTTTACTAATAAGAATAAAATTCTCAAATGTTTTCTCATACTCTAAATCTTGAGGACCTTTATAAGGAGTTTTTTCTATTGGTATATCTTTTATTAATTTACCTTTAAAATTAGGATTCAATAAATATTCTGTTACATATAAACCTGCTTGCTTACCACATTCTATACAATGTGCAATTGCTTCTGGGCCTGTTAAAAGGTTTCCATCTTTATTATATCTTGAAAACTTAATAAATACAGAATCCGTATCACCATAAACAATTTTGGCACGATCTTCTTTTTTAACAATGTTTTCATCTGTACAGATATAATCAGTTTGTTTTTCCGCCCATTCAATAGTTCCATTTTCAGCATCATAAATTCTTTGACGACCAATAGCAGTAGTACATGCTGCAATCTTTTTAAAGAATACTGAACTAGTTTTTGCTCCTAATTGACCATAAACTGAATTTGCTGTTAATTTATATTGTAATTGTAAGCATTCATAAACTTTTTTCTTATCATCTGTTTCAGCAGTTTTAATTCTTTTTTTAGTTGCTTTTCTTTCATCAAGTAAAGTTTTTAGAATAGTCGGAATAATTCCATATGTAGGACCTTTTTCAGGATCATACTTATAAAATTGTGATTTAAAATAACATGTTGTTTCACTTTCTAATTTATGTTTATCCCATTGTTTATCATTTTCTTTATAAAGTTCATCACCCGTATATTTTTCATTCTTAATAATATAATATTTTGTATCATCATCTTCTTCTTTTGATTTTTCAACCTTATCAATAATTGCTTTTTCACCGGTTGCTTTAATGATAATATTATCATTCTTTTTAAATTTTTCAGTAAATTCATAATCTCCATATGTTGCTTTTGTATACCAATCAGGATGTTCTTTAAATTCTTCTTTAAAATGATTATATTTTTCTGGATTTTCTAAATAATCTTTTTCAGTACAAATAAATGTTTCATGAGAAAAGTTATTTTCTATGATAGAACTAGGATATAAAGAAGCATAATCTACAACAGCAACTGGATCTTCTAAATACATTCCGGTTGTATTTCTTTGTTCTGGGTCAAGAACAATAGCACCTTCAAAACCTTCTTTATTATTAGGATCATAAGATTGTAATGTTGGAATTCTAATATTGTTTTGAGAACACCATTTAGTAATTAAAGAATTAACTTTAACACCTTGACCTCTCAAAAAGATAAATGATTGAGGAACAGAACAAACATTCGCCATACCAATATTATTTGGAATAATGTCTAATGATACAACAAGATGAATAACAAGTTCACAATCCATAACACAATATTTAGCAATCATTGCTCTACCTTCTGGACCATTGACTGTTAGTCCATTTTCTAAGGTATAATTCGTATTATTTTTATGACAGCAAAAGATATCTTTTGGTGAAATATCGTCTTTTGCTAAACACCATTCAATATATTCATAATCTTCAATTATAATAGGTTTTTCAGATTCAATAAATATTGTGTTATCTATTATCTTATTTATAATAAATTTCTTATCTTCATATTTATAAGTTCCCCATTTAGTATGAACATTTAATCCAATATAATCACCATTTTTAAGATATCCAGTATTTTTAGTTGATAATCTTGTAGTATAGATACCATTTATATTAAGAGTTATTTGAATCTTAACTTTACCTTTCATAAAATGACTTGAAACATTATCTAGTTTATAAGATTCTAAAGGATGACCTTTTTGAATTTCTTTTTGCATATCAAACAAGATTCTACCATCCATATGAATAAATTTAAGTACATTATCACCTAATCCTGAAGAACTTAATTCTTTATCTACAGAACGACATTCTTTATTGCGATATAATTTTTTATTATTTTCTAATATTCTTCCTATTTTATAGAATTTATTTTTAGGACATGATTCACAATGATCAACATATTTTGTTTTTTTCCCAGTTTCATTATTTTCATATGTTGTACATTTACAACTTGAAGGACATTTAAATAGAATATCTGCTCTTTCAATAATAAAGTTAAAATCAAAACCAAAGATATTATAACCTGTAATATAATCAGGATTATTTTTAATTAAACTTTCAGACCATTTTATCAATAATTCTTCTTCTGTTGAACAACGAATTAAATCTATATTTTCAAGATTATTACATATTTCTTCTTCTTTAACATTATCTTTGAAGACAATAATTTCTCTTTGAAATATTTTATCAACATAATCATAATATACATTACCGATCTGAATAATAGGGTCACCAAGGACACTAATTTTTTTCCTTATAGGTATTTCAGCATCTTGATTTTCACGATATTTAAGATTATTTTCAAAAATTTTATAAAGTTCTTTTAAGATTTTATTTCTTGATTTATTGTCGGTTAATTGGTTTAAATCTTTAAACAATTCTGAAGATTCTAATGCTTCATTTAAATCATTTAAATTATCATATTTTTTATCAGTATATATTTTTGAGATAGAATATTTAATTTGATCACAAACATCTTCATTGTTATTAAATGCCCATGATATACATTTATTAATTATTGGTATAAGCATTTCTTTCATAGTGTTACCGGGAACATTTTTGATATAATCATATATTTCATCAACAAGTTTTTTAAAGTCTTTTTTAGGATTAGGGAAGTCACCATGTGAACTATCGCATTCTATATCAAAAGATAATATTTTGAAATTAGAAATTTCATCATTTTCTACAGGAATAATATTTTTATAATAAATTTTATCATATTCTTTTAAACAATTAAATACTTTGTTTTTAACTGATTTATAATGTTTTTTATTAATATTAATCCAACCGCAGGAATTAATATTAGTTGTATGAATAAATTTCAGTATAGGACTTACTTTTGATTCATATAGATTTGCTTCACAATCACAATTAGATTCTTTAAGATCCAACCATCTTTTTGTAAATGAATTATTTTCTATTTCATGATAATTATCTTTTAATTTGTGATAATATTTCTTAATTGCATTAATATATTTCATCATACTAAAATTAGATGTAAATTCAAGTTTATAAAACAAGAATGTTTCATTTTCATTAAACGAAAAGTTATAGAAAGATTTATTTTTAATAATATTATCGCTATATTTCATTTTACAGTAATAACTACAATTCGGATCTGTGTAATAATCTAATTTACTTTTTAATTTACCTTGAAATATTTTATCTTCATTATCAAGATCTTTAAATTCAGGTAATCTATGAACATCTTTTTCTAATTGATCTGTTAGTGCTTTTTTAATTAATGTTTTAAGACTTGTTAGATCATCGTCTGGTACTCTAACATAAAATGAAGGATTAAATCCATTCACATGACAAATAACATTATCACCTTTATCATTTCTACAGTATAATGTAATGATATACTCAAAATTAACATCATCATCTCCGATATCTAATATTTGTAGATTTACCATATTATCTATTTATAATATTTTAACTTTAATATTCAAATTTATTAAATTTATATCTATCTTATATATATGAGATTTGATAAGGTAGATTTAATAAAAGGATTTGCTGTTATATTTATGGTTATTTTTCATATCTTTTATTTTCCGAATCAATATGGTTTTAAAGAATTTAATTATGATACAAAGACTTTAACAACATTGGCAAGAATTGCACAAATAATATTCATAACAGGGGTAGGTGTAAATATGTATATATCATATAATTCAGATCAAGAAAAAATAAAAAAAGATAAAAAGAAAAAATCAGAATTTTTAAAAAAACAATTATACCGAATATTAAAATTAGTTTTAATAGCAATATTTATCAGTATATTTTCCTATTATATTTTTGGGAATATGTTTGTAAAATTTGGTATTCTTCATTTTATGGCATTTAGTTCATTATTACTTTTGCCATTTGTAGACTCACCAAAGTTATTAGTGGTAATAGTTTTAGTTACATTATTTATAAGATATTTAATTGGAAAAGATAAAAAAATATTTTATGGAGTTCCTCCAAAAATAGCATTTATAACAGGATTATATTCTAGTTATGGAGCAGTAGATCATTTTCCGATAATTCCATGGATAGTATTTATCTGTATCGGAATAATCTTAGGGAGAGTAATTACAAATAAAAAAAACCAAGATTTATTAGTGGATAAAAAAGAAGATAAAAATTTAATTACAAAAGGAGTTAAATGGTGTGGTAAAAATTCATTAGAAATTTATGTAGTTCATTGGATATTATTATTTATATTTTTTGCTTATATATATCCTAAAATAAGAATAACAAATAATTAAATTTTATCATTATTATTATCTTTTACAACATTTACTTTATCTTTAACATCATCAATTACTTCTTCAACATTATTTCTTGCAACATTTTGTAATATATCACTTGCTGTTGCCTTAGGATCTATAAATCCTGAAACAATATTTAAACCTGATTTAAGATCTAATCCTTTTTCAAGATCAAAATCTCTGAATGGAATAGGTGGTGGGGTAACATTTTTTTGAGGAATTATTCTTTTTTCACCAGATTGTTTAATTTCATCTTTTAGTTTTGCCATTTCTCCAGCGAAATCAAATGCTTTCTTTTTTGAATCTGCTTTACCATTAAATTCTTGTTCAATTTGTTTTCTTTTAATTCCTTCAATATTTTTACAGAAATTTTTATATGATTCCATATCGTGTTTTTTATAATCTTCATATTTTCCAGATAAACCGAAGAACTGCCAACCTTCAGTTTTAAGTTGTTCAACTGTTAATGAATAATTAAAATAATTTTTATCTAAAGAAAATAATTGTAAAAATCCATTTGAAATAGTTACCATTAATGATATAGTCCATGAAGACCAATAAGTTATTTGGTCGAAATTTTTAGGTAATTTTGTTGGATCCATTTGTCCTAATGAAAGGATTGCAGGTAAAAGAATACTACCTGTAGTGACAGTAAAACGGAAAACATTATAAAATCTTCTGGTAGAATTACGTTTTTGTTCATAAAATTTAACTTCATCTAAAAATCTTAACTTTAATAATTCTTTATTTGCTTCTTCTGGTAATTTAAGAGTATCAATTACTTTTTCTACTCTTTGAGAAAAAGTAGGTAACAATGGTTTTTTTGATTCACTCATTTATAATAATAAATATATTAATCAAATAAACATTCAGTAATTTCAAAAATATCTATTTCTTTTTTCTTTCTTGTTGTTTTCTTTTTTGTAACTTCTTCTCCATCCATAAATAATTTAAAATTCATTTTTCTATAAAGTGTTTGTCTTTTACCTGCCTGGTTAGTGAATAATGAAAAGTCATCAATAATATCTACAATTAATGGATGATGAGTTCTATCACATTCTTTTTCCCTAAAGATTCTTCCAACACTTTGTTGAACGTCAGATTTAGGAGATCCTAAAATACAAGTATTTAATTTAGGAATATCCATACCTTCTGAAGCCATAGAAAATGTTCCTAAGATAATATCTTTTTCTTGTGAATGATGAAGTTGACTTGGTTTCATTCCACCGACATATTGTCCAACATTATTAGGAGCAATATTTTCATGAATATATTTTTCCATGATATTTAAATGTTCTCTTCGATCAGATAAAATTAATATTTTTCTGGATTCTTTATAATATTTATCTACAAGATCAAGTATTGTTTTTGTTCTAGGATAATATTCACAGATATTATTAATCATTCTTGGCATACAAGCATCACCTTTAAAAGTTTTTTCTTCTTTACAATAATTTTGATCTAAAGAATCATATTTAATTAATTGAACTTCAACATAATCTTCATTTTTATCTTTTGTCATATAAACAACAGGTCCTATATACCATTCAAACACTTTTCTTAATCCGTCTTTTCTATTAGGAGTTGCTGATAATCCTAACATATATTTAGAAGAAACTTTTTGCATTGATTTAGAGAAAACTTCAGCACCTAAATGATGACATTCATCAAATACAGCAAGACCAAATGAAGTAAATGTATCTTCGGGATATTCTTTCATAGATAAACTTTGAACCATAGAAAGAACTATATCTTTATTTTCAATATCAATAGTATTTTGTTGAATTTTACCTATCTTAGCATCAGGCAGAAATTGTTTAATTCTATCATACCATTGTGTCATTAGAAAATCTTTATGAACAATGACAATAGTTTTCTTTTTAAGCATAGAAATAATATGTAATGCAAGAACAGTCTTACCGCCTCCACATTTTAGTGAAATAATACCACCACCAATTTCATTTGCAGATTTAAGATATATTTCTTCAATGGGATTTTGTTCAGGTCTAAGATCACCATTAAATTTAATATTAATATCGGATCCTTCATTCATTTTAATTTTTTGAGGCATACCATATCTTTCAATCCCATAAAACTTAGGAATATAAATAGAATTAGGAGATTCTAAATATACTTGAAATTTAGATTCAGCACATGTATTATTATAATCATTATAAACAAAAGGTTTAACTGATAGATCATCTTTTAATGTTTTTAATGATTTAGGAGTTAATGATTTCTTTTTAATTTTATATCCATTCTTAGATAATATAGATTCCATTTTTGTAAGATATATAATATAATTATCAAATTTTTAAATAAAATTTTAATAATCATCATCATAATTATTAATTTTAGGTTTCTTCGATTTATTTTCTTTGTAAACTATTTTTTCTTTTACAATAATTTTTTCTCGTTTTGGAATATTCATTAATTCAATTAATTCTTTTTTTTGGTTTTCATTTAATGTATTATATTTTTTTAAGATTATTTTTAAGAATTCATAATAATTAATATTATCATCTAATTGTTTTAAGATAAATTCTGCTTTTCCGATATAATATTCTTTTGGTTCATCATTATTCATGATAGAATCGGTGTATAGAGTTTCTTCATTTGAGTCAAACAGATCAAGTATTTCTTCCATAATATTATATTTAATATAATATATAGTTTTATGTATTTTAAGATAATATTTATTATAATGATAATTATATTATCATTTACAAATATAACTGAAGGATATGATAATTGTGAAATTTTAAATTATCATAATTCAAAATTAAATAGTATAAAAGATTATCCAGCAAAAATGGATTTAGGATATAATCCAAATGATTATATTTATAAAACATTATTAATGGACTCAGATATACCTGTTCCGGTGAATGCGGATTATTGGTTTCACAAATATTAAAATATTAAAATATTATAATAAATAAATGCTAAATAATTTTTTAGATATAAGAATATTATTAATAATGATAAGTTTAACATTATTTTATTTTTATATTACTGATACAGATAATATTGTTTTAGAGATAAATTAGTTATTATTTTGAAATAAATTATTGTATACCAGAAATTTTTTTACCATAGAAATGCCACAATACACCACTAATGAATAAACCTAAATAAATACCATTTGTTAATCCGAGTTGTTTAAATCTTTGTCCAACATTAGCAAGGACTAAGATAAGAGCAAAATAAAAAATCATGATCATATAGAATTTTTGATTTGTTACAGGAATATTAAAGTTCATTTATTATTTATTAGAAAAAAATTATAAAAAAATTATAAAAAAATTATATATAATATTAAATATGAATTTAAAAGATTTTTTAAGAATATTATTATCAATTATAATAGGAATTTATATGGGAAAATTTTCATATGATTCATTTTCAGATAATATAATATTAATACGTTTATAAAATAAAAAATAATTATTTCATAAAAAAAATGGGAGATTCTTCTGACATAGATGCTTTAATTAAAGACATGAATAATTCTAATTTAAGTACTCAAGAAAATTCTATGGTTAATTCTATTTTGAATGAATTAAATGATGGTGATCAGCAAGGTCATCCACAAGGTAAAACTTCTCAACAACAAATGCCTCAAATCACCGATGAAGAAAAAGAAATGTTAATGAAACAACAAATGCAACAACAAAAAATTGCTCAGCAAAGAATGCAACAACAAATGATGCAGCAACAAATGATGCAGCAACAACAGCAACAGCAACAGCAACAGCAACAGCAACAGCAGCAACAGCAAAAACAACCAGAAAAGAAAGAAGAATCTATGTTAGATACGATTAAAAATACATTAATGGATTATAAAGAAGTAATTATAGTATTATTAATAAGTGTTTTATTTAATATTGAAATAATATCTGAAAATATGAAAATGAAAAATGTTTCATTTATGTATGATTTAGAAACAGGAAAAGAAACATTTTTATCATTATTATTTAAAGGTTTAGTTATGGCAATAGTATTTTTAGTCTTAAAAATATTCATTAAATAAATCATTAAATAAAATCATTAAATAATTCAATATTATCTTCAATTTTTTTAAAACATTTATTGATAGTGACTTCAGAAATTTTACATATACCAGCAAGATCTTTTTTAGTTGTAATAAGATTATTAATTTTAATATAGAAATAAATACATCCTGATGCTATTGATTGAGGAGTATTATTTGCTATAATATTATTTTCCAAACAAATACTACATATTTTTTTAATTTCTGTAATATCTAAACTTAAATTATCACAAAATCTTTCAATAAAATCATTTGGATGAATTGAACGATTTTGAACTCTATTTTTATTTTTTTTATTAAGATTCATAATTTCTTGAAATTTTTTACAACCTCTTGTGATAACTGTAATATTTATATTAAATATTTCGGCAATTTCTTTTGTTGATCTAGGGACTTCACATTCTTTACATGAGAAGTAAACGCATGCAGCAATAATTCCATCACGATTAGATCCTCGCGATATTTTAATTTCAGATATATTACTATACAATGATTTTGCTTCATTAATAATTTTTTGATTAATATTATGTTTTATACAATTATCATTAATGATATTAAATACTTTATATTTACTTCTTTCTTTATATGGCATTCCTTGAAAATTGTTAAATCTTCTTATTTGATTCATAGATTTACTATTATTTTTAAAATTTATAGTTGAACCAACGGATGATTCTGGTAATAGGACATTAGTAGGCATTCCACATCTTGTCGGATCAGAACTTTTTGAATCACTTGTTCCATAATATCTCCATTCCGCTCCATCAGAAATATTTGATACAATTGAATTACATTCTTTACATGTGGTTATACCATTATGAATTATAAAATTATTCATATCACTACAGCATGTTGTTTTTTCATCCCTTAAACTTATTTCATCTTGATCATTCAAATTATCAAAATATTTATCAAAATCCATAATTCACTATAAATTTTATAAATTATCTTTAAATAAAATCAAATTTATAATATTTATATATTATATGAGAAAAGGACCAGAAGAATCAGCAACAAAATTTAAAATTGGAACTAAAAAAATAGGTAATGATGGTAATTATTGGATTATCAAAAAAAATAAAAATGGGGTTCAAAGGTGGGTTAAAGATAATAAATCTAAAAGAATAACTAAAAGAAAATCTATAAAAATAGATGGAAAGAAATTAACAATCAAAGGTAAAAAATATTTAACACATGATAATGGTGGAAGACCATTTTTAGTGGTAATTAATAATAATGATGTTTCTATCTTTAAATTACCTAATGGTGTTTATGAAGATAAAAATACATCTAAAAGTGATTATACTGAATTAGTTAAAGAATATAAAAAAGTTAAAAAAGTATTTATCGGTAAAAGTCCTAAAATAGATATGACTAAGTTTAGTGCTGGATATGGTAAATATTTTGATGGTAACACTATTTTAATTGAAATTAGACCTAAACAATATTGTTTAGTAGCAGAAAGAATTGTTGAATTTTCTACAAAAGATAGTATTGAAAAATATGTATCACCAGTAGGTAATAATGATGTTCCTTATCCTATAGCATATGGTTCAGAAAATGTATATTTCTTTGGTTATGATGAACATAAATACATACCTAAAGAAATCATTAACGGATTAACAATAGATGAGATACAAGAAAAATACATTGGTAAATGCTGTCCTTGGAAATCAGAATTAGACAAATATAAAAAGAAATTAAAAGAGAAACTTATTCATAAAAGACCTGGGTGGTAAAATATTTTGAAGAGATTATTTAAGATAATTATAATATTTATTTTAATTAAATGCCAACAGAAATTTTATCTGGATTATGGATTGGTTCATTAAATGATGTTTATAATTCAGAATTTTATAATGATAATAATATCAATATTGCAATTAATTGTACATGCGACCAAGGATTTTTGAATAAAGATAATATTAATAAGATTAGAATACCTTTATCAAATACAAATAATAGTATATATGAATTAACTGGAAAAATAGATAAAATATTAAATTTTATTCATAAATCATTAGAAGAAAAAAATATTTTTATTTATTGTTATAATGGAATAACTGTATCACCATTAATCGTTGGATTATACATGATAAAATATGGTAATATATCAAAAGATATTATAAGAGAAATTTTAAGATCAAAAAATCCTAATATCTGTTTGGATTGTGATTTAGGAATGTTTTGATAACACATTATAAAAAATTTCAGAAACTATTCTTTCAGATAATTTAAGAATTTCTTTTTCTTCAATAATTTTATCTTTTTTTTCTTTTATCTCAAATAATTTTCCTTCAATTAATTTAAATATAATAGATAACATGTCTTCATCGATATTATATTTTTTGTATTTTTTTTGTAATAATAATTGTATATCTTCATTAATATTTTCATAAACATAAGTTTTTTTCTTTTTCATAGGATTTGCAATTAAATATAGGAATTCGTCTTGATCATTCATAATGTAAATATATTAAGATATAATATAAAATCTTTTTTTTTTAAACTATTAATATTAATATAAATTTCTTTTGATAAACTTGATTTATTCATTACATTTTTAATATGAATAATATTATCATCAAGGATTTTTTTATAATTTTTAAATTTATTATCAAAAAAATCATCTATTAATCTTATTTTATTTAATATATTTTCATCATTTACTTTTATTTTTAGATAATTATCAATAATATCATATGTGAAATCTTTTAAAAGTAAAGGAATACCAAGCAATTGTAATGAATAAAAATTATATAAAATTTTATCATTATTTTTTATCCTAATATTATTCAGATTTAATTCATTATTTTTTATGATGATATTCATAATATCTCTTAGTTTTAAAAATACTTATTTAAACTAATAATATTTAAACTATAAAACATATAATGAATTATGAGTATTTGCGATCTTCACAATTATAAAGATGCTTATAAAATCTATAAAATATTATTACATAAAAATCATTCTAATTTAATCATTTATGGAAAATTAGAAAAAAAAGTTTTTATAAAAACAATCCTTGATGAATATTTTCAAAATAAAGAAACTATAAATATTTATGATGAAGAAATTTATTATGAATATAATAGTTATTATTATTATTTTAATATAAAAAAGATTAAGTTAGATACTAAAGATAGTTTCATTAAAACCATTAAAAAGATTTCTAAATCATATAATTATTTTACTGATAAAAATAATTATATAATTCTTGATAATTATGATAAAATTAATCCTATAATTGAAAATAAACTCAAAGTAATCATAGAAAAGACATTATCAACAACAAAATTTATTATTCTTACTAGAATGTTTGATAAAGTTTTACAAGCAAATCAGAGTAGATGTATTTGTATTAGAATATCATTATTACCTTCTATAGATAAAGAAATTTATATCAAAAATTATCTTAAAATAAATAATATTCAAAAAGAAGATTGGATTATAAAAGAATTAATAAATTCATATTCAGATATAAATGATATTATTAAGAAAATAGATGGTTATAATGATCCTATGAAAATATTTTTACAAAAAATAGTTAGTTTTATGGATAATAAATTAAATAAAAATTTAGTTATTCTTAAAGAATTATCTTATAATATTAAAAATTCTGTAGTAGATTTAAATGAATTATTAAAACAAATAATTAATTATTATATTTGTCAAAATATTTCATCAGATAAGAAAAGTAAAATTATAAAAAAAAGCACAGAAACTAATTATTTAATGATAAATTGTTATAAAGATATAATATATTTAGAATATTATTTGTTAGATATATACAATATACTAAATGATTGATTATTATGAAATATTAGGTATAAATGAAACTGCAACTAAAGATTGTATTAAACTAAGTTTTAGAAAATTATCATTACAATATCACCCTGATAAGAATAAAGATAATAATTCTAAAGATAAATTTATATTAATTCGTGAAGCATATGAAATCTTAATAGACGATAATAGAAGAAAAATTTATGATTATCAAAGGAGGTTTTCTTTTTTAAAACATTTTGATTTAAATGAATATGAAATTAATTATTTAAATTCATTATATGAAAAAATAAATAATTCTTATGAAATACGATTTTGCAAAATATTATTCAATACAATGCCAGGTGATATGAAAGAAACATTTAATGAATTAAAGAAAAAATTCTTTCCAAATAATAATCCAAATAATAATCCAAATAATAATTCAAATGATAATTCACAAAATAATTTAAATAAGGAAATAATTATTCCTCCAAAATACATAGATATTATAGATCTTAAAGAAGATTATACTTTAAATCTAAATATAGATATTTCGGATGTTTATAATATAATTCTTAAAAGAATAATTATTCATACAAAAGATTATATTTGTTATTTATTTTTAAGAACCTTTGATGATATAATAATAATAAATGGTAAATATAGTTTTAAATTAAAATTTCATGTAAAATCAGATAAATTCATAAAACGTAAAAATGATTTAGTTTTTATTAAGAATATTAATATTTATCAATTATTATTTCAGAAAAAATATGATATAATTTTACCTGATAATTCTAATTTAACATTTACAAAAAATGATAAAAATATTTACCTTTTTAAGAATAAAGGTTTACTAAATTCTTATGATTATAAATCAAGAGGAAATATGTATGTTATATTTAATTTAGATTATTCTAAAGATTATTCTGAGTATGAGACTGAAATTAAAGAAATATTTAACTGAAATTATTATATTATATATTATATTAAATGCCAAGAATTTTTATTGATATTAATGATGCACGATTGAGAGAATATTGTAGATTAACGGGAAATAATCAAAAAGATGATTTTATTATGAGTATTTTAAGAAATAATTTTGATGTACCTTGTCGAGATATGACCCATCAAGTTCGAGCAAGTGCACTCCCACAACAAGTGACTCAAGAAAGGTCAAGAAGAAATTATAGTACTGAAAATGCTACGAGATTAAGATCATTATTAAAAGAATACTCAGGGACAGAATCTGTTAAAATTGAAGAATATATAAGAAACAATACAAGATTAGATTATGAAACAATAATTTCTTTACTTGAAACAGGTATGCCTTTACATGAACTTATTGATGGTGTTAATAGTAAAGCAGAAATGTTAAGATTATTAAGTAGTAAAACTGGAAGTAAGAAAAAGAAAAAGAAAAAATCTAGGCGTAAAAGATCCAAGAGAAGAAAAACTAGATAATTTTAATTTATTATTGTTAAATATACTTAAAAAGATATTATTATTAATATAAAAAGTAAAGGTCGCGTATATAATTGAAAAAAAAAAAATAATAATAAGAAAAATGGCAAAAGTAAAAAACTCCGCTCCCAAAGGTGCTAAAAAAACCTCCACTAAGAAAGTAGTTGACACTCCGGTAGTTGACACTCCGGTAGTTGACACTCCG